>ENA-OQCN01000045-OQCN01000045.1-human-gut-metagenome-genome-assembly--contig:-NODE-45-length-50305-cov-4.616784_pt1 | contig 50305 bp, 67 predicted proteins | sample MGYA00242497_ERZ504576 | MGnify/ENA primary metagenome ERZ504576 (study PRJEB26092, sample SAMD00036296) | human gut metagenome | host: Homo sapiens | study: EMG produced TPA metagenomics assembly of...
GCTGTTCCTCCGTTTTCAGATACATACACAACACACCTGCCAGAATCCCGGAAAGAACATCTCCGCTTCCTGCGGTTGCCATGCCGGAATTGCCTGAAACATTCAGATAGACATCGTTCCTGCCATCTGTAACTACTGTACATGCATCTTTCTGAACACACACGCAGCCTGTTTTCTTTGCATAATCCACAGCTGTCCCCGCAATGGTCTCCTGGATCTCCCTGATACTTTTGCCGCAGAGACGGCTCATTTCCCCGATATGGGGAGTCAGGATCACATGATCTCCTATATATTTCCTCCACTGCGGATGCATAGCCAGAAGATTCAGCCATCTGCATCCAGTACCAGCGGTTTTTTCTCCCGGGCAGCTGCCGTGAGAAACCACTGTTCTCTCTCACGGCTGGCCCCTGAAGTTCCAAGTCCCGGTCCGATCACGATCACGTCGCACCAGGAAAGAAGCTGTTCATTGGATTCCTCATCAAACCGGGTACATACCATGGCTTCTGGCAAAAGAATCTGCAATGGTATCCGATTCTCTTCCACAGTCTGGATCTTCACCATTCCCGCTCCGGCCCGGAGTGCTGCACCGGCACTTAAGTAAGCAGCCCCGCACATTCCCGCACTTCCGGTAACAAATAGGATTTTTCCAAAAGTTCCCTTATTTCCGCCGGGATCACGCTCCGGAAACAGTTTCAGGTCTTCTTTCTCCAGACAGCGGGCAGATGCCTTTACAGCTTCCTGCTCATAGATTCCGATATCCGCTATGACGATCTTTCCCGCATACAGTCTTCCCGGATAAAAGCAAAGTCCTCTTTTCACATAGGCAAACGTAACAGTAAGATCGGCACTGAAGGCGATTCCCATTTCCAGGCCAGTATCTCCGTTCACTCCTGATGGGATGTCAACAGCGATCTTCTTTGCCCGCGCACTGTTCATCTCATGGATGATCTTCGCATAATGTCCCTCGATCGGACGCGCAAGGCCCACACCGAACACGGCATCTACTATAGTAGTATATTCGCTCCAGTTCGGGTTATTCACTTCCGGTACATGATAAGCTGTAGCGATCTTGTACTGCAGCGTTGTCTCCCTGGTCATTTTTTCCTTGTTTCCGGCCATATAAAATTCTGCCCGGATTCCCTTGAGATAAAGCAATCTGGCAACGGCGATCCCATCACCGCCGTTATTTCCGCTTCCACAGACTACCAGGATCCGTTCATTCTTTTCCAGGTATTTCTCTGTTTCCTCTACTACTTTCAATGCTGCCCGCTCCATCAGAACTTCCGATGCCACACCGATCTTGTGGATAGTAGCACTGTCCAGGTTCTTCATCTCAGCGCAGGTAACAAGTTTTTTCATGCTGTCTTCTTCCCCCTCTCACAGAGAAAGCTGCCGTTTCCGGCAGCCTCATACTTCATTTCTGTAATTCCACATGCTCCTGCCTGTATTTGCTCAGATTGTACGACAGCGTCATAAGACTCTCGGAAAGGTGCACGTTCTCCACGATCACATCATCCGGTGTCTCAAGATCAAGATGTGCAAAATTCCAGATCGCCTTGATCCCGTTCTCTACCAGAATGTCAGCCATCTCCTTGGCTTTATTCTTAGGAAGGGTAAGAATCGCAATCTCCACATGATTCTCTCTCAGGAAAAACGGCAGCTCACTGAGCATCTGGATCTCAAGTCCGCGAACCGCAATGCCTCAAGAACCGGATTTACATCAAAGATCCCTACCAGCTTAAATCCCCGTTTTTCAAAATCCACATAATTGGCAAGTGCCTGTCCAAGATTACCGGCACCCAGGATGATCATCGGATGAACAGTATCCAGTCCTAATATCTTACCAATCTCTGTATAAAGATAATGCACGTTATAGCCATAGCCCTGCTGCCCAAAACCGCCGAAATTATTAAGATCCTGACGGATCTGGGAAGCTGTGGTGTGCATCTTCTTACTTAATTCATTGGAAGAAATACGCTCTACATTGTCTTCCATCAGCTCTCCTAAGTAGCGGTAATAGCGTGGCAGACGCTTAATCACCGCTTTCGAGATTTGTTTTGTCTCCACGATAGTTTTCCTCCTTACCTTACACTAGTTTAATTATACCGAATTGATATTTTCCTGTCAATTAAACTTGTGAGTTATGTACAAATTTCTTCATATTTTTTCAAATAATTGATTTTTTCTTTGAATTCCTGTGGGTTTCCGTTATAATAAGTGAAGGATTTTCCCTGTTTTTTTAGGCAGAGTCAGGATCTTTTTGTACAGGAGGACAGTTTTTATGATTTTATCATGTCAGAATATATGCAAGACATTTGGCGAAAATGTTATTTTAAATAATGCATCCTTCCATATCGAGGACCGGGAAAAAGCGGCTCTTATCGGATGCAACGGAGCAGGTAAGACTACGCTTCTTCGTATTATCATGCAGGAGATCTCCGCAGATTCGGGAACTGTAGTTCTTGCCAGGGATAAAAATATCGGTTATCTCGCCCAGTATCAGGATATTCACGGCCACCACACCATTTATGAGGAGCTTCTTACGACCAAGCAGCACATCATTGATATGGAACGCCGCATCCGCAATCTGGAGCAGGAAATGAACAATGTCACTGGTGATGACCTGAACCGCCTGATGGAGACCTATACCCGTCTCACCCATCAGTTTGAACTGGAGAACGGCTATGCTTACAAGAGCGAGCTCACCGGTGTCCTGAAAGGCCTTGGTTTCACAGAGGAAGATTACGACAAACAGATTGAGAAGCTTTCCGGAGGCCAGAAAACACGTGTGGCACTTGGAAAGATGCTTCTTTCCAAGCCGGATATCCTGCTTCTTGATGAGCCTACCAACCATCTGGATATGGAGAGTATCTCCTGGCTGGAGACTTATCTTCTCAATTATCCGGGAGCTGTTTTTATTGTATCTCATGACCGTTATTTTCTTGATAAAGTTGTCACCAAGGTCGTAGAGATCGAAGCTGGTGAGACCCGCGTTTACAGTGGTAATTACTCTTCCTATGCCCTTAAGAAAGCCCAGCTTCGTGATGCCCAGTATAAAGCTTTCCTGAACCAGCAGAGAGATATCAGGCATCAGGAGGCAGTTATCGCTAAACTGAAATCTTTTAACCGCGAAAAATCCATCAAGCGTGCTGAGAGCCGTGAAAAAATGCTGGACCGCGTGCAGCGTATTGAGAAACCGCTGGAGATCCAGGATCGGATGCGTATTTCCCTGGAGCCGCGTGTTTTAAGCGGAAATGACGTTCTTCATGTGGAAGGACTTTCCAAGGCTTTCCCAGGGCAGACGCTTTTTTCAGATATCTCCTTTGATATCAAGCGCGGAGAACGTGTAGCCCTGATCGGAAACAACGGAACCGGCAAGACAACGATGCTGAAGATCATCAACAGTCTTCTTGAAGCAGATGCCGGTAAATTTTCTCTTGGCTCAAAGGTTCAGATCGGGTATTACGATCAGGAACATCATGTTCTTCATATGGATAAGACGATCTTCCAGGAGATTTCTGACACCTACCCCACACTTACAGAAACAGAGATCCGCAATATGCTTGCAGCTTTCCTTTTTACAGGAGATGATGTATTTAAAGAGATCTCCTCACTTTCCGGCGGCGAACGAGGACGTGTCTCTCTTGCCAAGCTGATGCTCTCAGAAGCCAACTTCCTGATTCTGGATGAGCCTACCAACCATCTGGATATTGCCTCCAAGGAAATACTGGAGGAAGCACTTGTAAGCTATACCGGTACTGTGCTGTATGTATCCCACGACCGTTACTTTATCAATCAGACAGCAACCAGGATCATGGAACTGACCAATCAGGCTGTTGTAAATTATATCGGTGATTACGACTATTATCTTGAGAAAAAAGAAGAGCTGACCAGCGCCTATGCTCCTGACATCAATACCCCGGAAGCTCCTCAGGAAGAAAAAGCAGTCTCCGAGAACAAGCTTTCCTGGCAGCAGATGAAGGAGGAACAGTCAAGGAAACGAAAACGGGAAGCCGAACTGAAAAAAGTAGAAGCCCGCATTGAAGAGCTGGAAACAAGAGATAAAGAAATTGATGATACTATGGTTCTCCCGGATATATGTACCAACGTGGCAGAATGTACAAAGCTCAGCCGCGAAAAAGCAGTCATTGCAGAAGAACTGGAAGAGCTTTATGAGAAATGGGAAGAGCTGGCCTGAATGGTCAGCTCTTTTTTAGACCGGCAGATCCCGGTATTTATTTATGCAATAATATCTGCTGATTACCTGCATGAAGATTTATGCAAGTTCTTTCAACAAGATTTCCTCAAACTGCGGTGCACAGGCAAGGATATCACCATTTGTCAGATAAGCTGGTTCTTCACCTTTCCAGGTCCTGACCACGCCTCCTGCTTCTCTGACAATAATGGTTCCTGCAGAATAATCCCAGGGTTTCAGGTCACGCTCAAGATAACCATGCTCTCTTCCACATGCCACATAGCACATATCAAGCTCTGCGGAACCTGTCCGTCGGAAGTCCCCGCATTTCATAAAGATATTATAGAAAATCGGAAACAGATTCTTTGCTTCGGATTTCGTATATGGCGTGGAACCGTAGGAAATCACAGCGTCCCCGAAATGCTCTGTGGAAGAAGCATGAATAGCATTACCATTAAGATATGCTCCCTCACCTTTCGCTGCATGAAACAGCTCATCTGTAAACGGATTAAACACAGCTCCGAAAACGATCTCGCCTTTTTCGTAAAGTCCAAGTGCAACAGCACTCATACGGAAACCAAAGATCAGATTGGCAGTTCCGTCAATAGGATCCAGAATCCAGTAAGTTCCCTCTTCGGAAAGTCCCGTATTCTCCTTCTCCTCTGCGATCAGGGCGATATCCGGAAAAGCTTTTCCCAGTTCAGCTTCAGGAAATTCTGTACAGCCAGATCCACATTCGTCACATAGTTGGCCGCACCTTTTACCATAACTTCCTCATTTTTCATCTCTTTTAAGATCAGATCTTTTGTCTGTCTTACCAGAGCGATCACCTGTTTCTGTTCTTCTGCTGAAATCATAATATACCTCCCCTGAATAGTTTTTCTGTTCCATAATAAAATGTTCCTCTGATCTTCTCTATTGGATCAATCTGCCAAGATGTGCCTCAAAGCACACTCCGTCATTGCGGTCAGTCCCTTCTTCCACTGCATCTCTGATAGATGCAGAAATAAAATCCACTGCCAGATGTGCACATTTTTTCATAGAATAACCTTTCACCAGTCCCGCACTGAGTACTGATGCAAAAAGATCTCCTGTACCGGAATAGCTGCCACCGGATTTCTCTGCAAAGACCCAGGAACTTTTCTCTTTTTCCAGAACAAGATTTCCTATTTTCACAAGCTCCTCGCCTTCCCGGTAATCCACTCCTGTGATCACAACTGCGGAAAGGGAAAATTCCTCTGCAAGTCTGCGACCGGTCTCTTCGATCTGATCCAGCCGTTCTCTTCCTGATATCTCCTGGAATTCTCTCCAGATTGCTTCCATCTTCTCCTTTCCGTATAAAAGGATCAGTGCTTCTGTCAGATTGGGCGTGATCACATAAGAACGTCTGACCAGTTCACAAAAGCGGTTCCTAAGTGCCTCTGTATAGATAGGGTATACTTCCCCGTCATCCCCATTACAGGATCTGTAAGGATCAGTGTGTCTTCCCCGGCAAACGTATCCATCAGTTTCAGGATCTTATCTGCCTGTTTCTCATCAGAAAGAAAACCTGTGTAAATTCCATCCGGAACAAAATCCCGTTTCTTCCACTGTTCCATATATGGTTCCATATGATCTGTGAAATCCTCACAGAAATAAGTATCATAGCCTGTCTGATTACTTAAAACAGCTGTGGGAAAAGGGCATGCCTGCACTCCCATCACTGAGATTACAGGAATTGCCGCTGTAAGCGAACATTTTTCCCAGTCCGGAAAGATCATTGACACTGCTATTTTCTTCATCTCATTTCTCCAGTCTTGAGTTTTTTTTCCGTATTATTATAGAATATATTGTCAGGTTTACGCAATCACTTTTGGAAGGAAATTACCATACCTATGTTAAATATATCCGCAGAACACAAAAAAGAACATCTCTATCTGGAAGTATACCACTACTACAGGAAAATGATCATGGAAAACCGACTTCTTCCCGGAAGCAAGATGCCTTCTCTGCGCAAATGCGCTCAGGATCTGAAGCTTAGCCGTACCACGATTGAAAATGCTTATCTCCAGCTTGCAGCTGACGGCTATATTATCGCCAGACCCCAGAGCGGCTATTATGTCACAGATATTGCCAGAAAACAACACCATCTTACTCTGGAAAAGCCTTTCAGAGACACCATTCCCTGTGTCTATGATTTTGCTTCTTCCGGTGTTGACCGGGAAAGTTTCCGTTTTGACCTGTGGCAGCGTTACATTAAAAGCGCACTCCGTCAGGATGAACGTATGCTATCCTACGGAGAACCCCAGGGGGAAAAAGATTTCCGGGAAGTTCTCTCCGATTATGTCCGGGAACGCAGAAATGTGATCTGTTCTCCCGATGATATTGTAGTTGGTGCCGGACTTCAGAGCCTTCTTCAGATCCTCTGTCCCCTGATCCATGACCGGAAAACTGTCTCATTTCCTACCCCGTCCTTTATCCAGTGCAGCACTGTTTTTGAAGATTACGGATTTGATGTCCATTACCGCGACAAAAACTGTGATGTAATCTATGTATCACCTGCACATATGACTAAATGGGGTGAGATCATGCCTGTGAAACGTCGTCTGGAACTGATCCGACACGCGGAGACCGACGGCCATCTGATCATTGAAGATGATTTCGAAAACGAATTCGTCTATCTCCAAAAGCCCACACCATCCCTGTTCGGCCTTGCAGGAGGGGAAAATGTGATTTATATCGGATCTTTTTCCAGGCTTCTCCTTCCATCTATCCGTGTGAGTTTTATGGTTCTTCCGCCATCTCTCCGGGAATTATATATAAAAAAAGCTGCCTGCTATAATCAGACAGCTTCCAAAGCAGAACAGATTGCTCTCTGCCAGTTTATCCGCGATGGCCATATGCTCTCCCAGACAAGAAAGCTCCGTCGTCTTTATGCCCAGAAGCTGAAAGCTCTCACATCCGCAGTAAAAGAAACTTTCGGAAAAAACTGCCAGATCATAACTGGGGCAGCAGGTACCAGCCTGGCACTTACCATGCCCTGTCCCGCCACAGGTGACCAGCTGATAAAGGCTGCATGCACACAGGGCCTGCGTCTGGAAGTCCTTAAAGAAACAGAAGAAACCATCTCTCTTGTTCTTTCCTGTTCTTCCATCCCTTTAAAAGACTTCCTCCCTGCATGTCAGCTTCTGAAAACAGTGACAGACAGCTTTGTATGATCAGTCTCTTTTGTTATCAATCATATAAAGAAGTGCATTCACAATGCACGCTGCAATATTACTTCCGCCTTTACGTCCTTTTGCAACAATATAAGGCACATCTGCGTGCATGATCAGCTCTTTGGACTGTACAACATTTACAAATCCCACCGGCACGCCGATGATCAGCTCAGGGGAAATCTTCCCCTCTTCGATCAGCTCATAAAGACGAACCAGCGCGGTCGGTGCATTTCCAATGGCAAAGATCAGCTTTTCATCCATCTCAGCAGCCTTATCCATACTTGCGGTAGCTCTTGTTGTCCCGTTTTTCTTTGCCATGGCAGCTACATCTTCATCAGACATAAAACAGTATGCTTCACCGCCGTAACGGGCAAGTGCACGTTTGTTGATACCTGCTTTTGCCATCTGGGTATCAGTGACAATGCATGCACCGTTGCGGATTGCTTCCAGGGCACGCTCTACAGCACCTTCAGAAAAGCGGAGATTTTTTGCATAATCAAAATCTGCGCTTGTGTGGATGCAGCGTTTTACGATCAGTTCTGTCCCAGGGATCAGAGGTGTGTCCCCAAGCTCCTCTGTGATGATCTCAAAGCTTCTTTTTTCAATCTCCATAGGTTTTACATTTTCAAGCTCTACTTTCATTTCTCTTCGTCCTCCGCGATCCCGTTCTCCAGGATCTCATAGATTTTTTTCATATCCATATGTTTTCGAAGCTCTGCTGCCAGAATATCATACTGCTGTTCCTTAAATGCCGCAAAGTCAACACCTGTCATATTTTCCACATCAATGCCTTTTTTCTCACCGATCACACGATGATGGCTTCTGCTGATTCCTCCTTGTCAAAAACTCCGTGGATATAAGTTCCGCAGACATTTCCTGCAAAAGCACCTTCTTCTTTCTTCTCGCCGCTGACACTGTCTGTGATCTTGGTAGCTGTACCAGCTTCCCCTTTCAGGATGCTCTCACCCATATGAATCTCATAGCCTTCCACTTCTGCGCCTGAAAGATGTGCAAACACACCGGAAAGCTCTCCGAAATGTCCCTGTACCTTGTTCTTGTTTTCTTCTCTGCAAATACGGTATCCATAGGAAGAAGTCCCATACCCTTCATGGAGCCGCCGTTCTCCACGCCATGAGGATCGCTCAAAGTCTCTCCCAGCATCTGGTAGCCACCACAGACACCAAAAATCAGCTTTCCTCTGGAAGCCTCTTTGAGAACTGCTGCCTCCATGCCACTTTCCCTCATCCAGATCAGATCGCCCATTGTGTTCTTTGTTCCCGGCAGGATGATCATGTCCGGAGAATGAAGATCTCGCGGATGTTTTACATAGCGGAGGGAAACTCCGGGGATACTCTCAAACGGATTGAAATCCGTAAAGTTGGAAATCCTTGGCGTACGGATCACCGCGATATCGATCACACCGGCTTCCTGTTTCCGATCAAAACGCTCTGTCAGGCTGTCTTCATCTTCTACCTGGATATCAAGATACGGAGCAACACCCACAACAGGAATGCCGCTTCTCTCTTCCAGCATCTCCACACCAGGATCAAGGATGGTCTTATCCCCGCGGAATTTGTTTATGATGAGACCTTTGACCATGGCTTTTTCATCTTCTTCCAGAAGCTCCACAGTACCGATCAGCTGTGCAAAAACCCCGCCTCTGTCAATATCTCCTACAAGAAGTACCGGTGCTTTTGCCATCTTCGCCATTCCCATATTTACAATGTCCTCATCTTTGAGATTGATCTCAGCCGGACTTCCTGCGCCTTCGATAACGATGATATCGTTTTCAGCTGCAAGAGCATTGTAGGCTTTCATCACATCCGGAACAAGTTTCTTTTTGTATTTGAAATAATCTCTGGCACTCATAGTTCCAAGAACTTCGCCGTTTACGATCACCTGAGAACCTACATCATTGGTAGGTTTCAGAAGGATGGGATTCATAAGAACAGACGGTTTGATCCCTGCTGCCTCGGCCTGCATAACCTGTGCACGTCCCATCTCCAGGCCATCTTCCGTAATGAAAGAATTCAGTGCCATATTCTGTGACTTAAAGGGAGCCACCTTATATCCGTCCTGCCTGAAGATCCTGCAAAGCCCTGCAGCCAGCAGACTCTTTCCGGCATTGGACATGGTTCCCTGTACCATTATTGCTTTTGCCATACTATACCTCCCTCAAGTACTTCAATCAGTTTTACATTTTCTTCATGCTTCTTTACAGCGATCCTGTAATAACCTTTTGTAAGCCCCGGATAATTGCTGCAGTCGCGGATCACGATTCTCTTTCGCAGACAGAAATCAAAAAGTTCCTCCGGGCCCTTGAAGAAAATATAATTGGCTTCTGACGGAAATACCTTATACCCGATGCGGGTCATCTCTTCTTTCAGCCACTGTGACTCCCTGAAAACAAGCTGGCGTCCTTTTTCCACATATTCAGTTTCTGAAAGTGCCTGAATACCGGCTGCCTGAGCCATTGTGGAAACATTCCAGGCTGAACATTCCGTTCCATCTTATCCAGAAGAACATGATTGGAACAAAGGCCGTAACCCAGACGTACTCCAGCCATGGCGTACCTTTTTGTGAATGCTTTCAGGATAAAAAGATTATCAAATCCGGAAAGCGACCGTTTCAGGGAATATTCCTGCGGTTCTTTTACAAAATCAAGGAAACACTCATCTACAACAAGAAGGATTCCCAGCTTTCTGCTCTTCTCCAGTATCTTTTTTAAAAGACGGTGAGGGATCAGCATGCCTGTAGGATTATTGGGATTGCAAAGAAATGCCATATCCAGACCCTTATGAAGAATATCCAGATAAGCTTCTCCCAGCATAAATCCCTCATTCTCAGTCAGCATGTAATATTCCAGCTCACATCCTGTACTTGACAGTGCCTGGCCGTACTCCGCAAATGTAGGTGCCGGGATCAGTGCTTTCTTCGGATTTACTGCACGGCACAGGGTAAAGATCACTTCTGCCGCACCGTTTCCACAGATCACTTCTTCTGTCTTAACCCCTTCATACTCTGCGATCTTTTCTCTGAGAAGTTCACTACCCACCTGCGGATACTCGGCAATATGATCCAGGCTGTCACAAATAGCCTTTTTCACACTTTCCGGTGTTCCCAGAGGATTCAGATTCGCAGAAAAATCAAGGCAGTTCCTGTATTTGTAAACGTCTCCTCCATGTATGTGTTTTGTCATTGGTTACTCTCCTGTATGTTTCACTTCGTTGATTTCCCGGAACGCTATAATTCTTTCTGATCAGAAAAACATCATCCGGACTGCTCCGCTGATCAGAAGAAATACGACAACTCCCAGTGTTGATGCCGCATACATCAGACGATTGGCTCTTTTGATATCTTCCGGCTCTACCGGACGGATCGGGTCACCAATCGTTGGTTTTTCATATAATTTTCCAAAATAATACGCATTTCCCGCAAGCTGTACATCCAGGGCACCAGCATGGCAGCCTCTGTCTGTGCTGAATTGGGACTTGCGTGGTTGCGGCGATCCCTACGATAGATCTTTGCCGCATTTTTTGTATCCATTCCTGCAAAAACAGTTCCTGCTACCATCAGCCATCCTGAAATCCTGGCCGGAATATAGTTGGCCACATCATCAAGCTTCGCCGCCACGCGTCCAAAATACAGATATTTATCATTCTTATATCCAAGCATGGAATCCATGGTGTTGATGCTTATAAAGGAACATCAGCGGCACGCCGCCAATAGCCATATAGAACATCGGTGCGATCACACCGTCGGAAGCATTCTCTGCAACAGTTTCTACTGCCGCTTTCGTAACACCGGTCTCTGTCAGCTCCCTGGTGTCACGGCCAACGATCATGGAAACTGCATAACGTGCTTCATCCAGAGTTCCGTTTTTCAGGCGGTCATAAACCTTCATGCTCTCATCTTTCAGAGAACGTGTTGCCAGAAGCTGATAGCACCAGAATGCCTCAAGCACAAAACCTGCCACAGGCAGAAAACGGTAAAGATAATGAAGAACAAGAAGCGGTACACCGCCGCTGAACAGGCAGATCAGAACTACAATCACGAAACCTCCTGCCAGCTCGCCTCCATTGCTTTTTGGAAAAACTCTGCGGATCACTTTTTCCAGTACTGCGATGAGATTTCCGATCACACAGATAGATGGTAAAGCCATCTCGGGTCTCCGATGAGAAGATCCAGCACAAAACCGATGGCAAGTGCCGGCAGACTATATTTCAGCATTTTTTCTCTGCCTCCGTTCCTTCTTATAATCCTGTGCATTGCTGAGGAAACGCGCCGGAACCTCCGGATTTCCATAATAATAAAGATGAGGGAATCCAGCCATCAGCGGCCTTCTTTATGAATACAGTCCCAGCCTCGCTTTGATGACGGTTTCGCTGCATGGAAATCTTCTCCGCAGTTGGTGGAATCAAAATAATGGAATTCATGGGCAGGAATCTCTCCAAGTCCTGTATCCTCTTTTTCTGTAAGGGTGATATAACCGAATCGGTTCAGTTTCGGCGTCCGGAACGCTTTTCCCGGAATCACTCCGCAGAGTTTACGGAATTTTCCATCCATCGTTTCCATCTCCTGATGAAGATACATAAAGCCTCCACATTCTGCAAGACAGGGCATTCCTCCGGCAATAGCTCCCGGACTGCATTGCACATGAGCTGGTTGTTCTCCAGTGCCTCTCCGTATAATTCCGGATAGCCGCCACAGAGCAGAAGTCCATCCAGTTCTTCCGGAAGCTTGCTCTCATGAACAGGGGAAAAATGTACAAGCTCTGCACCCATCTGTTCCAGAAGACTGAAATTATCTGCATAAAAGAAGCAGAACGCTTCGTCATCAGCCACACCGATGCGTACTTTTCATCAGTATGAAAGCCGAATGCCGGATTCTCTCTCTTAAGATCTGCGGATGTCTCAAGCTCCGGTGCTTCTTGTGCAAGAGCAAGGATCCCGTCAATATCCAGAGTTTTTCCAGTACTTCGGAAAGCTTCTGAAGACGGGATTTCAGCTCCGGGATCTCCTCGGGAAGCACCAGCTAAGTGGCGGCTCTCGATCACACAGTCCTCCACTTCGGAACATATCCCAGAACCTTTATGGATAATTCTTCTTCCAGAAGTACCTTCATCCTGGGATACAGCATGGGAGACATCTGGTTGAAAATCACTCCTCTGATATGGCTGTCCTTCTTATATTCCAGGAATCCTTTTACATAGGCAGCCAGAGACACGCTCATCCCACGGCTGTTGACGATCAGGATCACCGGTGTATCTGTGGTGGAAGCCAGATCATAGGCACTGGCCTTCGTAGTGGTTCCCGCAACGCCATCGTAATAGCCCATAACACCTTCCATCACTGCTATATCATAACCCGCAGCGTTTTTTGCCAGAAGAGATCTTGTCCTGTCTTCTCCTGTAAAAAAAGTGTCCAGATTTCGTGATTTCGTTCCAATGACACGGCTGTGGAACATAGGATCAATATAATCCGGCCCGCATTTGAAAGAAGCTGTTTTTAAATTGCGGTTCACCAGTGCCTGAAGGAGCCGCAGGTGATCAGAGTTTTTCCGCTTCCGCTGGCTCCTGCTGCCAGAAGCACTCTTGGGATCTTCACTTAAACTTCCTCCCCTCTTCCGCTGCAGGAAATAATATAAATCGGGTTCTCGCCCATCATCATATGATATCTTCCAACAGTTTTGGATCTGGCTGCACCAAGCTGCACAATATCCACATCCGTCAAATTAAAATCACAGATAGCATTCATGGCTTCTGTCACAGTTTCCAGTGTGATACAGTTGATCACAATACGAACCTCCGGATTTTTTTCCAGAAGAAGTTTTACGATCTCATTCATATTTCCTGATGAGCCGCCGATAAACGCATGAGTCGGAACAGGCAGTTCTTTCATAGCATCAGGTGCAGTTCCGGGTATGATCTTAAGATTATCCACTGCAAATTTCTGCCTGTTTTCTTTTAAAAGCCCCAGGGCATCCTCTTTCTTCTCGATTGCATAGACCTCACCATTCCATGCACGAAGAGCCATCTCAATGGAAACAGACCCCGTACCAGCTCCTACATCGTAACATACGGAATCTTCTGCAAGACACAGCTTGGAAAGGGAAACTGTACGCACTTCTTCTTTTGTCATAGGTGCTTTTCCCCGTAAAAATTCCTCATCGCGGATCCCGTGTACAGCACTTAAAGGAGTCGCCTCCTCGTTATACGCAGTTACCACACTTAAGGCATCTCCACGGTATTCTGTAAGATTCTCTGCTTTATCGTGGAAGATCTTCTCATTTTCATAGGAAAGATTTTCTCCTACATAAAGGATAACATCTCCCATTCCGTAGTACACCAGCTTCTTTGCAAGGGATGCTACTCCGTCCTCTGTTCCGAGAATGGAAAACACTTTCGGATTATGACGGATCAGTGATACAAGATTGCATTTTCTGCCATGGGCACTGACGATCTTCGCGTCATCCCAGGAAAGACCGATCTTTGCCATAAAATATACAACAGATGAAATTCCGCAGATCACTTCCACATTGCCTTCCAGAAGATCCACCAGTTTCTTTGCGCCGCTGTAAAATCCCACATCTCCGGAAAGAGCAATGGCAACCGTACGATACTCAGGATGTGCTTTGATATATTCCACAATTCTCTCACTGCGGTATTCATGGAAAACACTCTGACCTGGCTTCTGTACGGCTTCTGTCATACGTTTTGCCCCAATAAGAAGCTCTGCCTCATCAAAAGCTTTCTTTCCTTCCAGAGTCAGTGTTTTCTCTGTACCCATCCCAATTCCCACAAGGGAAATCTTCTGAGACAGCTTCAGATTGAAAAATTTTGCCAGAAAGCCTTTTGCATCAGGCAGGGAAAGACCTTCCTCTTTTAAAGGACGGCCAATGATCACAGGTGTGGCCCCACATCTCTGACAGGCTTCGATCTTCCGGAAAACCGCCTGCAAGGCCAGTATCCTTTGTCACCAGGTAACTGCACTGAAACTGGCGCAGCATAGCCTCATTGATCTCTGCTGAAAAAGGTCCCTGCATGCCTATGAGATGTTTTCCCTCAATACCAAGCTCCGCACAGGACTGGATCACAGACGGAACAGACAGCACCCGTGCAAAAATACGCTCTTTGTAATCCGGGATCACGGTAAACTTCGCCAGTTCCTTGCTGCCTGTTGTGAGAAAAATATTTCCCTCTGTTCCGGACAGGAATTCTGCTGCTTCTTCCGGACTCTCCACATAAACAGCTTCACTGCTTTTGTCTCCCTCCGGACGAAGAACTCTCTGATATCTTACCCCTGCATTTTCACAGGCTTTCCGGATATTTTTTGTTACTTCCGCTGCATACGGATGGGTGGCATCCAGAACGATCTCCGGAGCCGCCTTATGGAAAAGTTCCTCCATATCTTCTGTTTTCAGCCTTCCGGCACTGACATGAAGGAACTCATTTTCCTTAAGTAGGGAGCCTCCATACTCCGTAGCTGCACAGGCATAAACAGAAACTCCCGTTCTCTGCAAGAAAATTGCAGATCGCGTAGCCTTCTGTTGTGCCGGCAAAAACAATGGCTTTATACATTCTTATATCCCCTTGGTGTTACCATCCTGCCACCGATATTCTTTGTCTGGGAATTTCCCACAAAGACAGTGGTAAACATATCTACTTCTGTGTCGCGAAGTTCTTTTAAGGTCATGACCTGTGCAGTCTCGCCATCTCTTGCGATCTGTGCAACAGTTCCGCAGACTGTATCAGGAGATTTATATTTCATCATCAGGTCACATGCTTTCTGAAGATAATCCTTACGCTTTCTGCTGGACGGATTGTAAAGACACACTACAAAATCAGCCTGTGCGGCAGCAAGAAGTCTTGCCTCGATCTTTTCCCACGGGGTAAGAAGGTCACTCAGGCTGATGAGACAGAAATCGTGGATCAGCGGTGCGCCAAGAACTGCTGCCCCGCCTGTTGCTGCGGTAACTCCCGGGATAATGGTAAGCTCTACATTCGGATAGTTTTCTCCAACCTCATACATCAGACCGGCCATACCGTAGACACCTGCATCTCCGCTGCAGATCATGGAAACTGTCCTGCCTTTTTTTGCTTCCTCAAAAGCAAGTACACAGCGGTCTACCTCTTTTTTCATCGGTGTTGTCATGAATTCTTTTCCTGCAAAATACTCCTTTACAAGGTCAACATATACTGTGTAGCCGATGATCACATCACTTTCATTTAATGCACGGATCGCTCTGCCAGTCATCTGGTCATATGCACCCGGGCCAATTCCCACAACATAAATTTTACTCAAAATGTATCCTCCGATTTCCGGCTGCAAGAGCGGTGGTTACACCGTCCCGGCCTGTTTTTTTTCTGATCAGTGTACCCTGTCCGCTTGCCAGCACTGCACTGCGCTCACAGACATTATCCACACCTGTAATTTTTTCGACAAATTTTGACGGAGTAAATTCTCCTTTTACTGCTTTCAGCTCTTCCTCTGCAAAGGTCTGAAATGGAAGACTCCAGCTTCTGATAAGGCCAGAATACCTGGTTCTTCTTTTTTCAGATCAATGCTTGCAATAGCACAAAGAGCTTCTTTGTATATATCTGCTTCTTTCAGACATTCTTCCGCTGCTTCCCGGACAGGAGCAGCTTCCTTTCCTCTGCGGCAGCCCATACCTAAGACTGCGGATGGCGGAACTACGTGGACTGTGTTTGGAAACGGCAGACAGTTTCTGTGGATGGTTACTGCAATGCCGGTTTCCGGCGGTGCAGTGTCTGCTCCAGAAGATACAGCAAGACACTCCCTGCACAGGGGCTTGCCAGCTCTGTTACAGAGTACCAGTCCTTCCGGCAGTTCTCCCTCCCACGGAAATTCACTGTAAAAGCCAATCTTTTCTCCAGCGAGAAGTGCTGCGGATGCTTCCTTAGCTGCTTTCATATGAAAGATGGCACAGCCGTTCTTTTTTGCAAAAACATCTACTGCAAAACGGCTGTGAAGATCTGTCGCCGTGGTGACGACCGGCGTTGCCTCAAGATATCCAGCACAGCGAAGTGCCAGCTCATTGGCTCCGCCCAGATGACCGGAAAGAAGGGAGATCACAAAATTCCCGCACTCATCGATCACAAGAACTGCAGGGTCTGTTTTTTTCCCAACAATGTATGGTGCAATGCTGCGAACAGCGATCCCACAGGCACCGATAAAAATCACTCCGTCTTTCCCTGACCGAAACTGTTCTCCTGCCCACTGGGAGGTGGAAACAGCGATAGAGTCCGGAAGATAGCGGCTCTTTTTTGCCAGTGTAACCTGCTCTCCTTCTTCTGTTAATGCTTTTTTAAGTTTTTCCCCTGTCTCCAGTCCTGTCATGCTGAAGCAAATAATCGCAATATTCATGTCTTATTTCGTAGCTTCACGGAATTCTGTTGTAAATCCCGGATCATAAAGCTTGGATCTGTCATAATGCGCTGCATTTACTGCATCACCAACCAGCATCAGTGCTGTTTTTGTGATGTTGTTCTCTTTTGCTGTCTGCGCAAGAGTTCCTACTGTACAGATAAATTTCTTCTCATCCGGCCAGGTTGCCTTGTAAACGATAGCTGCCGGTGTATCCTCACGGTATCCACCCTCAACAAGTCTGCGGCTCAGCTCTTCCAGCATACCTGTGCTCAGGAAGATAACCATTGTTGCATTGTGAGCTGCAAAAGACTGAATGCTTTCTTTGGCAGGTACAGGTGTTCTTCCTTCCATTCTGGTAATGATCACGCTCTGGGAAATATCCGGAAGTGTGTACTCCAGGTTCAGTGCAGATGCTGCTCCGCAGAATGCACTGACTCCAGGGCAGGAATCATAAGGGATTCCTTTCTCATCCAGAATATCCATTTGCTCACGGATCGCACCGTAGATACATGGATCACCTGTATGGAGACGTACAGTCATCTTCCCTTCTGCCTCAGCTCTCTCCATAACAGAGATCACTTCCTCCAGAGTCATTTTTGCACTGTTATGAATAGTGCAGACATCTTTGGAATACTCCAGAAGCTTGGGATTAACAAGAGATCCTGCATAAATGATCACATCTGCTTCCTCTAAATACTGTTTTCCTCTTACTGTGATAAGATCCGGTGCTCCCGGACCTGCTCCTACAAAATGTACCATAATCTATTCTTCAGTCCTTTCTTTATTTTCTTTGATAATGATCAGTGAATAATATCCTGCGTCTTCCGGGATTTCTTCCACAGTTCTGTAGATCTTCTCATCCGGCATGCCACAGTTCTCGATCATCATAGCTTCTGCGCCCTGTGCAAGAAGCTCAGCTTTCACATCTCTCATTTTCTTTCCGGCTTTCATAAGTACCTTGGTTCCCGGAAGCTTCAGCGCATCCTCGATCTGGTAAGATGCAGGGATTACGTGAAGAGGCTCAGCCTTCTCCACAAGACCTGTGTTTAAACGTGCGGAAACTGCACAGAAAGATGTGATTCCACAGACGATCTCTGTGTCATATCCCTGTGCCACAAGTCTGTGATGCACGTAAAGATAAGTGGAATATACAGTCGGATCACCAAGGGTAAGAAATGCTACATTTTTTCCCTGGTCAAGTACTGCCTTAACTTTTTCCGCACCTTCATCATGATAGCTCTTCAGCACTACCGGATCTTTTGACATCGGGAACGGAACCGCAAGAAGTTCTTTTTTTCCAAGCTCCGGATATGCACCTTCTACGATCTTAAATGCTACGGTGTCTTCCGGAACTTTTCCCGGAAGAGCAACGACATCTGCCTCTTTTACAAGACGAAGTGCTTTTAAAGTAAGAAGTTCCGGATCTCCCGGTCCCACACCTATTCCGTATAATTTACCTGCCATTTTTTATTTCCTCCTGTTGTTTGTTTTTTATAGTCAAGTTCCTACCTTGCTTATTGCTTTTCGCAACTCCGCAGAGAACTTCCTTGATTCGATTTTTCACAATTTGTCAGTCTTTGCATCTGCCTGCTCTTGAATAGCTTCCATCAGCTTTAAAGCATCCCGGGTCTGTCCCAGCAGTCCATATACATTGGAGAATACCACTGCACCAAGCAGGATCTGCTCATAAGAACGGTGATCCAGATAAAACTGAATCTTCTCCATAACAATAGCCATCGTTTCCTCCAGGATCCCATACCTGTCAATAACAGCCAGGGCTTCGTCTGTTGTTCCTGCCTCCAGAATCTCCCGGGCACATTCCAATGTACCACCTGCCCGTATGGCACTTGCACTGAGAACTTCCATTCTGCCATCTGCACAGTGAGAATGCGTATTCATGATCCCTGCTGCAACTTTTACAAATTTACCGATATGGGCTACAAAAAGGATTCCCTTTACACCCATATCTATTGCCATATCTATGGTTTCTCCTACATAATTGCTACATTTGATATTATTCTCAAAAGGAATCGTCATATGTTCCCGGAGATAATCCGCTCCATAATTTCCCGGTGTCACCAGAATGTAATTTTCTCCCTGGCAGAAATGTTGTTTCATTTCCACCTGGATGCTGGCGATCAGGCTCGCTCGCTCATTGGCTCCACAATACCGCTTGTTCCAAGAATGGAAATACCTCCCATAATTCCCAGACGGGGGTTGAAGGTTTTCTTTGAGATTTCTTCTCCCTCCGGTACGGAAATTGTGATCTTCAGGTACCCTTCGTAATCGTATTCCTGTGCTGCTTCTTCTGCCTCACGAAGGATCATTGCCTTCGGAACCGGTTGATGGCAGCTTCGCCCACCTTCTGGGATAAACCAGGTTTTGTGACCCGGCCTACACCGACGCCACCGTCAAGGATGATGCTGGAATGAATGATTACTTTTTTTGAATCTGTATTTTGATTATCTATAATGTTCTTCGCTGCTTCAGCGGAAATCTTTTCGACTTTTGCATAGACCAGGATGCCGTTGGTGGTGTCGGGATCGTCCCCCGCGTCTTTCTGGACTGCGCAGGATACGTAATTTTCACCTTTGATGATGTCATGGAGCTGTAAATTCAGGGTGATTCCCTTAGGGGTTTGGAGTTCTACTTCTGAAAGAGCTTCTCCTGAGAGTAGCATTCTGGCTGCGCCGCGGGTTGCCCCTGCCGCGCAGGAACCGGTTGTGTAGCCGTAGCGGAGGCGTTTGTTGTTTTTTATAATGTATTTATCTTCCAGACCAGTCATATTGCATTGGCACCTCCTTTTTCTTTAATGAATTTTTTGTAGGAAATTTTTTTTTTTGGGGGGGGTGGGTGTTTTACTTTTTTATAATATAATTCTGCTTTTTAAGCTGTGGAAGTTTGCGAGGAGGGGAGGCACTCAAAGTTGCGAAGCCCGTTTCCCCTCCTCGCGCTCCTCCCCTCTGGCACGCAGCTGAGCTACGGTGTTGGCTGTGTGATATTTTGAAGGGATAATGTATTCAGCGGTATTGGGAGTGTAGCGTTATGCCGATGTTTTCTGGTTGGGTGTTAGGTTGATGATAGGGGACAGGCCTGCTGCGCAGGCCGCTTTCTCGTCCGCTGCGACCAATCGGCTCAGCGTTTCATTTCCAATAACGTTGAATACTTACGCCCTTGCGAAAACATTTCATTGCCATAGCGTAGATTCAGGCGTGCCCAAGAAGGGGGTTGTAAGGGGGACCTTCGGGCTTCGCAACTCTGAGATGGTCCCCCTTACGGTTTTTCTTTACATTTACAAAATGTAAAATCCCCACGGCTTTGGGATCCTAACGGTAATTTCTCAAATTACCTTGTGTTCCAACCACCGACGACTGTGGAATCTCCATGTAAATATGATTCCACGTACCGTCCAGTCCGCAAACATTCCGATCCAGACTCCCATTGGACCAAATCCGAGAACTCGTATCAGAAATACGCAAAGGCAGAACCTGCACGCCCACATGGTACAGCAGGACGTGATCATGGAAAACTTCACATCACCTGCTGCCCGGAGTCCATATCCCGGTACAAAAGCCATAGTCCATACCAGTGGTTTTACGATAGTGATCCATGTGATCATGTGAATACACATGGCTGCACTGGACTTCTCCATGCCGCCGAGGATTGTTACCGGTCTTGCCAGTGCGTATACAGTGAGACAGCTTACAATAATAACGATCTCCGCGATCACGCAGAGTTTTTTTATGTAATAGACAGCTTCATCTTTTCGCCCGGCGCCGAGACACTGGCCAACAATGGTCATGAGTCCTACGCCTACACCGATCGCTGCAATTCCATTGAGGTTCTCAAGGATATTTGTCATAGCCTGTGCAGCAATCGCCGCTGTTCCCAGTGTGGAAACTGTTGACTGGATCGCAAGTTTTCCAAGCTGGAACATACTATTCTCGATTCCTGACGGAATTCCAAGTCCAAGGATTCTTCCGATCATAGACCAGTCCGGACGGATCTTCAGATAATCCCGCACAACAATCGGCTGCCTGTCTTTTCGGAGCTGATACAAAACTGCCACAGCACAAAAGATTCGGGAAACCAGTGTTGAGATTGCCGCACCTGCAACTCCGAGATGAAATACCCAGATCAGTATCGCATTTCCGCCAATGTTCATTATATTGGAGATCATAGATATGATCATCGGTCCTTTTGTATTCTCCTGAGCACGGAAAACAGATGCTGCTGCATCATAGGAAGCTATAAACGGAAATGACAATGCCGTATAAAAGAAATACGTCTCAGAAGCATGCATGACGTCTGCTTCTACTGCACCGAATATCAGTCTCAGAAGAGGTTTCTGGAAAATCAGACAAACTGCAGACACAGCTACTGAAATTGCTGTAATGATAAACAATACCTGTCTTGCTGACATGTTCGCTTTTTCATAATTCTTCTGTCCGATATACTGTGCACATACAATAGCTCCTCCTGCTGCCAGCGCAGAAAAAGCCTGGATCAGAAGTATATTGATGGAATCCACAAGGGAAACCGCAGAAAGAGCCGCAGATCCCACATTGCTTACCATCATGGTATCTGCGGTTCCCATTATCGAATTCAAAATCTGTTCCAGCACTACCGGAACCAGCAGATTACGGATCATCCGGTTTGTAAACATATGCTGCTGTTCCATGTTTTCATCTCCTGGATTATTCTTAAATTTTACAAAAATCTATCTGTAATTTATTAGTCACACTTTCTTAGACATTATACCCTTTTCTTTCATTTTTTCCAATATATTTTATGTGTTTTTCTTGAATTGTGGTGATTTTCTGCATAAAGCCGTACAAAACACCGCAGAGATCTCTCATCCCTGCGGTGCAAAAGCAGCTGACACACATTCAACTCTGCGGCTGTGTATCAATATAATCTACCAGATCCTCTTCATACAGTTCCAAAAGTGTTTCTTTTTGTACACTTGCAGCAAAACCTTGTATTTTTAATCCGTTCTTTTTTACATAAGTGATCATATTCTGACATCCATCAGCAAAATCTTCTGTTACATCCATCATTTTTATAATGTCACTATGATCTGCAAGATAAGACAAAAGACTTATATAATGTGTCTCCATAACCTTTTCATCCGTTTCATCAATCATTTCATAAGGATCATGATCATCCAGAAGCGAAAGATACGGGTACTTTTCTCTGTCCCAGTTCATGCTGGAACCCGATGGCTCCGGAACAAAACCTGTGTTTACATTCGTATATGTGTCCGTATATACTGCACACCAGAGATCTCCCAGATCCATATTTTCCTTCTTCGAAAAGGCTTCTGCCCATTGGATGAATTCTTTATAATCTGTAAGTTTATCAAGCGATACATATGCTGTATACCAGTCCGTATCACTGTACTGTTCGATCTCCTCTTTAGATGCCCGGATGCTATCTTTTTTCCGTTCTTTCCCATCTATCTTCGTCTCAGTTCCGTCAGAATTAACTTCCCACGCCTCCCAGGCTTCTTCATCTCCCGGAAGATAAAAACGCCAGCCAGGAACCTTAAGCACATTATTATCATATAACGTAAGTTTCCCCGGACAAGTTACCGCTGACAGACGTAAACTTCCCATTTCTGCTTACTGTTTGCGGAATTGTAATATCATACACACCGTACCCCCTGTCAACAGCATTCACCTGATCTCTCCTGTTTCCCGCAAGAAACAATTCTGAATATACAGAAAGATCCAGACTCATTCTGGTAGTTTTAATATCTGTATTTTCCGAATTCTCCCCGACAACTTCATTTGGATCATAAAATAATGCTGAAACCACTTTCGGAAATATGAAAACCGCTCCCAGGATAACAGCAAGGATAACACAGCCAACCGCTATTCCTGTTTTCAGAAGAGCTCTGCGCACTGCTTTTCGTATTTCTTTTATAAAACGTTCGTTTTCTATTTTCTGTTCTTTATCTGTTCCCGAAAAACATCCGTTTTCTCCGGTTCCAGATCTTCCAGCCTGGAATCTCTCCTTCTTCGTAAAGATACTCACTGATCGCATCCTGCCGTTCAATATCTGCTGCTATCTTTTTTTTCGTTTCTTCATCCAGCTGACCTTCTTTATATAATTTCAAAAGTTCCCGGTATGTCATAATGTTCACCCTCCTTGCTGCTCCATATATTTTTTCAGTTCCTTTTTTGCTCTGTATGCCAGCACGCGGACATTTTCCGGTGTTATATGAAGAACTGCCGCTATCTCTTTCTGTGAAAGATCTCCAAAATACTGCAGCAAAAGGATCTCTCTTTTTTTCATATCCAATTTTTTCAGAGCCTGATAAAGCTGCAGTTTCCGTTCATTTTCAATCATATTGGCAAGGAGATCTTTTTCCTCAACTGGCCTTTCCATTTCTTCTTCAAGAGAAACATTCCTGGAGGCTTTTTCCCTGTAATTAAAAAAAAGATTTCTGGCTACCATATAAAGCCAGGCCCGGATATTTCCATGTTCTTCCGGAAGTGACAGCAATGCTTTTAAAAAGGTTTCCTGAGTAAGATCTTCGGCTATATGATGATTTCTGCTAAGAGAATATATGTACAGATATAATTCTCTATGGTATTTTTCATAAACTAATGTCAGCAGTTTCTGTTCCATATTTCTCCCCTTTCTCCTGTCTTCACTTATATAACAGCTATATCGGAAAAATGTTACATCTGCATGCAGTAGAAAAAATATTTTTCTGATGATATACTGTAAACTGCAAAAACTTTCATCAATCTCAGAAAAGGAACTTTTTTATATGCAAAGAATCATTCACTATACCGTCAAAGCCCAGGATTCAGGTCTCACGATCCTTGCATTTCTTAGAAAAAACGGCTTTTCCAAACATATATTAACAACTATGAAGCGGGCAGAACATGCCATTCTCCTTAACGGACTTCCGGCTTTTGGACGAACGATTTTAAAAGAGCAGGATGTTCTTAAGATTCTTGTCCCGGAAGAGGTCGGGCCGGAAGAATCTATTATTCCGGTAAAAATCCCTCTGGATATCCTGTACGAAGATGAGGATATCCTGGTTCTTAACAAACCGGCAGATATGCTGTTCACCCTTCTGCCGGAAATTATGAGAACACTCTGGCAAACGGAGTTGCTGGTATTATAAACAGCAGGGGAAAACTTTTGTTTACCGCTGCATCAACCGCCTGGACCGCGACACCACAGGAGTTCTTGTACTGGCAAAAAATCCTCTCAGCGGTGCCCTGCTCTCAGCACAGATGAAACAGCGCCAGATCCGGCGCACTTATCTTGCGCTCACAGACGGGATTCCTCCTAAAAAAGGTACTATTTCCGCACCGATCGCCAGAATGGATGATTCCGTAATTACCAGAGAAGTAAATTTTGAGCATGGAGAAACCGCTGTCACCCATTATGAACGGTTAGATGTCAATAATGGATATTCCCTTGTGGAACTTCATCTGGATACCGGACGAACGCATCAGATCCGTGTCCATATGAAATATATCGGATGCCCTCTTCCCGGAGATTTTCTCTACCATCCGGATTTTGACAGGATCAGCCGGCAGGCTCTTCACTCCTTTCAGCTGGAATTTACCCATCCCATAACTGGGAAACCCATGCGTTTTCTGGCACCTGTACCGGAAGATTTCCTGAATGCATTTCATTTTCACTACTGAAAAAAGCTGTCACAAGTTACAGGCAATCCATTATGACCTAAAAACAGCTGTCCTGATCCAGGAGTTTTCACTAAACAGGATAACAGCCCACAGCTATATCCTGTCTCTTTGAAAACATCTTCCGAATCCGAGACAGCTGATTTCTCATTTTTCTTTATTTGTTTTTCTCGTAGATCACAAGAAGTCCCTTAAGCAGAAGATCCTCGTCCAGGATAACTTTTTTCTTACAATGGGAAACGATCTTTTTCGCCAGTCCGCCTGTTGCAATAACTGTTGTTTTCTCCCCAAGCTCTTCTTCCACACGGTCGATAATTCCGTCGATGGCTGCCGCATTGCTGTAAAGCACACCGCTCTTCATACACTCGACTGTGTTCTTGCCAAGCACATGTTTCGGAGCATCTATACTGATGCCGCTAAGCTGTGAGGCTCTCGCTGTCAGTGCGTCCAGGGAAATTCCAATTCCCGGCATGATCATACCGCCAATATACTGTTTCTTATTGTTGACAACAGATACTGTAGTAGCTGTTCCCATATCGATCACAATAAACGGAACCGGATATTCATTTAATCCTGCCACTGCATTGGCTACAAGATCTGCACCAAGCTGTCCCGGATTATCCATCATGATATTTAAGCCAGTTTTAACTCCAGGCCCAAGAACCATGACTTCTTTTTTCAGAATTTTTTCCGCTGCCAGTTTTGCAATATTGGTGATCTGTGGAACAACAGATGAGATAATACATCCCTCAATATCCGTTTTCTTAATATGGTAAATGTCTAATACCGTTTTCAGATCCACAGCATATTCCAGCTCTGTCTTGGTACGCACAGTGGAAAGCCTCTCAATGAAATATGTCTTCTTATCATCAATACATCCGACAACAATATTTGTGTTTCCAATATCAATTGCTAAAATCATAATTTTCTTTTCCCGTCTTTTTCAAAATAATCATGCTTTTTTCCGGCCAAGCTGTGATGCCGGAATCAGGTGGGCCTTGGAAAGTGCTGCTCCTACTGCGCCGGTGATCACTGTAGAAGAGATCATTTCACAGACAGCATTGATTCCTACCATCAGGCAGCAGCCGATGATAATGTTATGACCACCCATCAGATTTTTAACATAATCAGTATTTCCAAACAGTCCCACAAGCGCAGTCATAAAGAACAGTGTGTTCAGAAACGCCGAAAAGAATCCTGTCACTGCACAGGCCACATATGTATTGCTGACTTTACGCATGCCTTTAAAAATAAATCCAAGGCAGATACCATCCAGAAGACGTGGTACAAAACGCTGGACAAAAGCGAACACCGGATTGATACCGAATAATACAACTCCCATGGCACTGGAACCGCCTACGCCAATACACTGCAGGAAACTGGTGAGACCGAAGATCGCACCTGCCACTGCTCCGCCGACAGGCCCGAGAACCACTGCACTGATCGCTACCGGGATCACATTAAAAGAAATCGCCAGCGGTCCAATGTTCAAATACCAAGCGGTGTGTAAGCCATCAGCAGAAGAATTGCCGCCATCAGGCCAAGTAAAGTGAGCTGCGCTGTTGTAAATCTGTTTGCTTTTCATTTTTTCATCCTCCTTGTTACCGTTCCATTTCGAAAAAACCACTCAGTTATACAACAACCTAACCGGATATTTTCTATACGGATACAATACGGTGATGGAAAACGGATATGTATTTATATTTATCCGCTTTACTTAAATACAGACCGGATATTATTTCTGAATGATCCGGTCATTTCCGTGTTACGATCCCACTTATTTTCTAAGTGAGATAATTTTATCCAGGATTTTAAGGGCTGCATCCTCCTTGCTCATAAGCGGGAGTGACACTTCCTCATCCTGTGTAATCAGAGTCAGAACATTGGTATCGCCCTGGAATCCTGCGCCTTCTACTTTCAAGTTGTTGGCTGCCACCATATCCAGGTTCTTTTTTCTCAAGTTTAGCTCTGGAATTACCGATCATATCTTTCGTTTCCATGGAAAATCCGCAGAGGAACTGGCCGTTCTTCTTATGCTGGCCAAGATATTTCAAAATATCATCTGTCCTCTCAAGTTCTATGGAAACCTGATCATCTTTTTTCTTAACTTTATCCTCGCTGACCTGCTTCGGGCGGTAATCAGCCACTGCCGCAGCCTTGATGATAATATCCTGCTGGTCACTTAATCCTGTCACTGCTTCAAACATATCCCTGGCTGATGTCACAGGAACTACTTTCACAAAAAGCGGTGGCTCAATTGCAGTAGGTCCACTTACCAGCGTGACCTCCGCACCGCGAAGCATCGCCATCTTTGCGATAGCATAGCCCATTTTTCCGGAGGAATGGTTTGTCAGGCACCGGACAGGATCAATATCCTCCTGCGTAGGACCTGCTGTGACGAGGATTTTTTTGCCGGAAAGATCTTTCTCAAAGGCTACTTCCCTCAGAATATATTCCAGCAGTGTCTCCGGCTCCGGCATCTTACCTGCACCTGTATCTCCGCAGGCAAGATATCCGCTGGCCGGTGTGATCACCTCATATCCGTAATGCTGCAGCTTCTTAATGTTATCCTGCACAATGGGGTTTTCGTACATGGCAGTGTTCATAGCCGGTGCAAAAATCTTCCGGCATCTGCATGCCATAACAGTTGTTGTAAGCATATCATCAGCAAGGCCATTGGCGATCTTTCCAATTACATTGCACTTGCAGGTGCGATCATCACAACATCTGCTTTCTTCGCAATGGAAACATGCTCTACCTGAAACTGAAAATTCCGGTCAAACGTATCTACCAGACATTTATTGCCGGTAAGTGTTTCAAAAGTGATCGGATTGATAAAATTCGTGGCATTCTCTGTCATCAGCACATGGACATCTGCATGAAGCTTCTGAAGTGCGCTGGCCAGATATGCGATTTTGTATGCAGCGATACTTCCTGTGATTCCAAGAAGCACTGTTTTCCCTTTCAGCATCCTTCTTCCTCCTGTCAGTCAACCATGCGGATACTTTCGATCACCGGCTGCTGATCATCTGCTATACTTCCGTTGCTGTCTGTCGGTTTTGCATCCTTGCTGATCCTATCCACAACATCCATTCCTGAAGTTACATGCCCAAATGCTGCATAATCTCCATCCAGATATGTTGAATCAGACTGCACGATAAAAAACTGTGAACTTGCACTGTCTGGATCTGAGCCACGAGCCATGGAAATAGTTCCACGAACATGGGAAATATCATTCTTTACACCATTATTGGTAAACTCTCCCTTGATATCCTCGTTGGCTCCGCCTGTTCCGTCACCATTCGGATCACCGCCCTGGATCATAAACCCATCGATAATACGGTGGAAAGTCAGTCCGTCATAAAAATTATCCTGTATCAGTTTCACAAAATTGGTAACTGTGATCGGGGCTGTATCTGCATCCAGTTCCACATCGATTTCTCCGTAATCCTTCACCTTGATTTCCGCATGATGTGTTCCTGTAGCTGACTGCTGGTATCGATCACAGTGGTTCCTGCCATAGCTGCATCCTCGGAACCATCAGAGAAATCGCTGGAAAAGTCCTGGCTGTCTTCACTGTCTTCCTGTACTGAATCTGTAAATCCAGCTTCTTTTGCATCTTCCTCAGATGCCACATCAGAACCTGGCGCATCTTCCAGACCTTTCTGACCCTCTGATGTATCCTCATCCGACTTCTCTTCTTTCTGATCCGATGATTTATCTGATGAATTCTCTGTACTTCCGCATCCTGCCAGCATTCCTGCAGTCAGAACTGTAGCAAATAATACGGATAAAACCTTGCGTTTCATTATCATAGTCCTCCTTATCAGATCCTGAAAAAGCATTCCTTCCATGTTTTTTCAGATGAGTTTTTTAACTCTCCCCCTGTAAGCTTTCCTCAGTTTAACATTATCTTTTCACAAAGTCAACTTTGCAGAAGCGTTCTTGTTTTATCTTGTATCTCCCTCACTTCTCTGCTAAAATAATTCATGGAGCTATATAATACTTCCAACTCCGGTTATATCAGAAAGCGAGGAATCCAAATGGAAAAAATTACAAGTTTTACCATAGACCACATTAAGCTTCAGCCAGGTGTCTATGTTTCACGTAAAGATCCGGTAGGTGATCAGGTCATCACAACTTTTGATATCCGCATGACCTCCCCCAATGAAGAGCCTGTTATGAATACAGCAGAACTCCATGCCATGGAGCATCTTGCCGCTACTTTTCTCCGAAACCATAAAGAATTCGGACAAAAAGTTATCTACTGGGGTCCTATGGGATGCCGTACAGGCAACTATCTTCTCCTCAACGGCGATTATGAATCCAGGGATATTGTTCCTCTTATGATCGAAATGTTTGAATTTATCCGTGATTTTGAGGGAGAGATTCCGGGCGCATCTGCGAAAGACTGTGGCAACTATCTGGATATGAATCTGGGTATGGCTAAATATCTGGCCAAAAAATTTCTGGATGAAGTTCTCTATGATATCAAACCAGACCGCCTTGTATATCCGGAATAAAACGAATTTCATCTAACACTGAACATAACAATAAAGAACCCTGTATCCTGCAGAATTTTTAAATTTAACTGCGGATAACAGGGTTCTTTATTGTTTTAATTAAGCATTACTGTGCCTGAGCAGCATCTGCTCCCGTATCAGCAGCTGCTGCATCTGCAGTTGTGGTTGCAGCCGTGGCTCCTACAGGAGGCGTTGTACTCACATAATCGCCGGATGCATAACAGGTCTGGCCATTATAATCCACACGGATCCAGCCGTTGGCACATACACCTGTGCACTTAAGGGCATCTCCGGAAAGTACTCCTGCAACAAATTCCGCATCCGCACTGGCATCAGAACGTAAATTCACGCCTCTACAGCATAATAGGTCTCTTCTTTCACTTCCACCGTGATGCCGCTTGGTGTCTGCTCTGATGCTGCTGTTGAATCTGCAGCTGCTGATTCTGTGGCAGCATCAGCCTGTGGCTCGGGTGTTGCAGTTGGTTCCGGTGCTTCTGTAGGCTCTGGTGTAGGTGTTGCATCTACAACTGTTACTACTGCATCTGTTCCTTCTGTATACCCACATCCCTGTGCCATAAAAGCTGCACCTAATACCAAAGCTAAAATACATTTTTTCTTCATTGTCTATGGTTCCTCCTTATACGCCGGCACAAAAAACCAATATCCGGCAATTCGTCCAATAACCTTATCCCTAAATATACATGATTATGGCATATTATGCAAGTCGTTTCCTGCTTTGCTGTTCAATACATTTCCTGTGTATTTCAAAGATGCGGAACTGTACATGGACATATCTCTTTCTGCTATTCCTGCTCGGGATTTACTGGTTCAAACAATACTCTTACCGTACCTCCGCAGATCATTCCCAGTTCTCCAATACCCTGCCAAGTTCGTAGATATGTGTTTCCACTTCTTTGACATTTACTGCATACTTACCAGCTTCAAACTCAACTTTTCCACCTCCGATACTTCCGACGGTCCTGCCATCACGGAATACAAACATCTTGCTTCCTGTACCTCTTGGGGACGACCCTTTTTTCTCAATGATCGTAACCATCGTTCCCGGAACAGCGCAGCGTATGGCTGCCTCTACATCCTCATCGCAGTAAGTTCGGAAATGTCTGTTTTTTTTCCTGAACGATCTCTGCCATAATACTGACGCGATCTCAGCCGGCATCTGTCCTCCGATAGGCAGGCCGATCGGTGCATGAATCTGATCCAGCTGCTCCTAGGTGAAGCCTTCTGCCAGAAGCTTTTCCCGGGTGATCCTCACTTTTGTCTTGCTTCCGATCATTCCGAAATAGGCAAAAGGCCGCTTCAGGATCTGCCTCGCACAGGCAGAGTCTCCCATATGACCTCTTGTTACAACCACATAATAAGCGTTCTGATAGGACGGGATTTTTTCGGAAAGAGTCTCAAAATCGCCTGTGATCCTCTCATCTGCCTCTGGAAAACGCTCTTTTTGTAACAAAATCTGCCCTGTCATCCATCACAGTTATATGAAATCCAAGAAGCCGTCCGATTTCTGCAACCGGCTGGGATACATGACCTCCGCCGAGGATGATCAGACGGGGATTTTTTCATAGGTTTCCACAAAAATCTCCTGTTCTCCTGCTTTCATAACTCCTGTTCCTGCTGCCTGGGATACTGCATTTTTCAATATTGTTTTTTCATTTTGCAGCAACGCATTTTCGGAAGTGCCGGAACATTCAAAGTAATCTTCCTCTGCAAGATATTTAAGGCCTGCATTCTCTCCATTCAAAAGGATTCCTGTTTTTACGCGGCCGTTTTTTTCTACAATATCATAAATCTTCTGATACATCTCTTACGTCCTCTCTTTTCAGCAATCTTGTTTCTGCCGCAGCTTTCCCTTACCCGTTTACTCTTCTTCCGCAATCTCTTTCACAGCTCTGGAAGCTTCATCCACCTCTTCTTCTGTATTAAAATAGGAAAAGCTGAACCTCACAGCTCCTGTTTTCTCCGTTCCAAGAGCCCGGTGCATCAATGGCGCGCAATGACCGCCGGATCTTGTGCTGATACCGTATTCTTCATCAAGGATCATACTCACTTCAGAAGATCCCATATCCTCGATATTAAGCGTTACGACTGGAGAACGGTCTTTCTGTGAAAAATCTCCGTACACCGTCACCCCTGAAATATCTTTTACCTGATCATAAAACTGCTGCATCAGCCTTTGTTCTCTCTGCCTGATCCGGTCAGTTCCTGTTTCTTCGATCCAGCCCAGTGCTGCCCGAAGACCTGCGATCCCGTGACTGTTTAATGTACCCGCCTCCAGTGTTTCCGGCATATCTGACGGATGTTCTTTCTGAAAAGTCAAAATTCCGCTTCCACCTACTTTCAAAGGTTCCACCCTCACACCCGGGCGTACGCAGATCACACCTGTTCCCTGAGGCCCCATCAGCCCTTTATGTCCGGAAAAACATAAGATATCAATCTGATCTCTTTTCATGGAAATCGGAAAAACTCCTGCTGTCTGCGCAGCATCTACAATAAAAAGCAGCTTGTGCCGCTTCGCGATCTCACCAATGGCATGGATATCATTCCTGTTTCCTGTAAGATTGGATGCATGTGTGCATACGATCACTTTTGTTTCCGGACGTATGGCTGTTTCCAGATCCGTAAGAGAAATCCTCCCTTTCCTGTCGGCCGGAAGAATAGTCAGTTTCATGCCCCTTTTTTCCAGTGCATAAAGTGGCCGGAGCACACTGTTGTGATCCATTTCTGTTGCAATGGCATGAATGTTCTCCCGCTCCGGGTGTATGATCCCGAACAATGCTGTATTCAGTGCTTCCGTGGCATTGCCGGTAAAAGCCACACATTCCGGGCCATCCGCTTCAAACATCCTGGCAATCCTGCATCTTGTATCAAAAATAAGGCGTGATGCTTCCATAGCTTCCCCGCTGCTTCCTCTTCCGCTGTTTCCTGCCTGATGCATGGCCTCAAGCACAGCCTCGAACACACAGTCCGGTTTGTGAAAGCTTGTGGAGGCATTATCCAGATAAATCATGTCAAATCTCTCCTTGTGCTTTTTATAAAAAAATCATATAATTGGTTTTGGCTTTATTTTATACCATCAGAGGGGGTTTTCCAATGAAAAAAACATCTTTTTTCAAAAGCCTGCCATTTAAACTTCTGATTGCTGTATTCCTGGGCATCATTGCCGGCCTGATCCTGAATCAGTACAGCACAAATGGAATTTCAATGGCAGTTCTTAATATTGTTGTCACTGTCAAATATATTCTTGGTCAGATCATCACGTTCTGCGTGCCGCTGATCATTCTTGGTTTTATCGCACCGTCAATCACAAAACTTGGAAAAAATGCTTCTGTTATGCTTGGAGTTGCTGTTGTTCTGGCATATGGTTCTTCTGTCGGCGCAGCATTTTTTTCCACTGCATCCGGATTTTTTATTATCCCGCATCTTTCTATTCATTCCTATACAGCTGGCCTGAAACAGCTGCCGGAAGTGATCTTTGAGCTGGAGATCCCGCAGATCATGTCTGTTATGAGTGCCCTTGTTTTTTCCATAATGACCGGTCTGGCTGCTGCCTGGACACAGGCCAGACTGATCACTGGAATTCTGGATGAATTCCAGAAAATCGTTCTTTCCCTTGTGGCAAGGATCATCATTCCTGTACTTCCTTTGTTTATCGGTTCCACATTCTGCGGACTGTCTTATGAAGGAACTATTACCAGACAACTTCCTGTTTTTCTGAAGATTATTGTTCTGGTACTGATAGGACATTTTATCTGGATGGCATTTTTATATATTCTTGCAGGAATCTATTCCCATGAAAATCCGCTGGAAGTCCTCCGACATTATGTTCCTGCTTATCTTACAGCAGTAGGAACCATGTCCTCAGCAGCTACCCTGCCCGTAGCTCTCCGGTGCGCATCCAACGCAAAGCCTCTCAGAAAAGATCTGGTAAACTTCGGCATCCCTCTTTTTGCCAACATTCATCTCTGTGGCTCTGTGCTGACAGAAGTTTTCTTCTGTATGGCAGTTTCCAAGATCCTGTACGGTTCTGTTCCTGCAATGGGAACTATGGTTCTTTTCTGCCTGCTCCTTGGTATTTTTGCCATTGGTGCTCCTGGTGTTCCCGGAGGAACGGTTATGGCTTCTCTTGGCATTATCACAGGTATCCTGAAATTTGACAGTTCCGGTACAGCTTTAATGCTGACTATCTTTGCTCTGCAGGACAGCTTCGGAACTGCTTGCAACGTTACCGGTGACGGTGCGCTGACACTGATTCTTACCGGATATGCCAAACGTCATCATATTGAAGAGCAGACTATTGATATTGACCTGTAAAATCAAAACCATAGCATAGATACAATGCTGTGGTGCTGGATGATATGTATTCTGATTCTCATACAGATAAGTCCCCGCCTAACTGATTATTGCTTCTTGCAATTACAACAGTTAAGTGGGGACTTATTTACTTTGGTCAGATAACCACTCTGACTTCCTTTATGCATTTACAGGATTCCTTGTGGAACCGGTTTTTTATTTACGGACGGATCACTTTGGATGCATTGGTAAGTTTCTCGGCAATGGTATACATATTGGTAACAGTTCCTACCACCGGTTCACCCAGATCATAAAAGTTTACGCAGGTTCCGCATGTAAGGATCTCTGTTCCCTGCTCCTGCAGTGTACGAAGGTCTTCTATACATGGAGAATCTTTCGCAGTAAGCCTGGCGCCGCATTATAAAACAGTATTACAGCCGGCGGTGTCTCAAGCTGTGTCAGAGCATAAACAAAACCTTTGATCAGGATCTCGCCAAGTTCCGGATCACCATCACCCATTTTATCAGAAGTAAAACATACTGTATAGTCCCCCTGCGGCGATGCCGGTGTGCAGACAATCTCAGGCTCTGCCTCACTTCTTGCCTGTTTATCAGATTTTACTACCATACGGATCTCATAACCATCCGCTGTTTTCTTTGATACAAAACTGCATCCTGTACTTCCTGCAAGTCTGCTTAAATTGTTTACTGCAGTCTCATTATCTACCAGGACCTGGATTTCATCTCCCTGCTCTGCCTGATCCAGTACCTTCTTTGTCATAACTACAGGAACCGGGCACTGTTTTCCAATAGCATCTACTGTGTGTTTCATGGCGTTTTCTCCTTTACGTTCATTTTTTCTTCGGTTCATGAGCCTGTTTGAAGATCTCACAGGCTCCTGTGTTTACACATCTTTCATGGGCACAGTCCATAAAAGTAAGCTCCCTGTTTCCATCTTTCTGCACTGTATATTCGCAGCATACGGTTTCCCCGTTATTCATTGTCCGGCAGAAACCTGCTATAAATTCTTCTTCTATTTCCATTTTCTCTCCTCCATCGGAGAATCAACTACTTCAGAAGGTATGATCTCCTCCAGCATTCCTGTTTCATTATATGTCTCAAACTGCTCCTCGATCTTCCCGAGAATATCCGCATACTGGCAAAAGGCATCTGACAGTTCTTCCCTGTGTTCCGGAAGTTTTTTATAACAGACTCTGTGCTCCATACTGGCCCAGAGATCCATGGTCATAGTACGAAGCTGAATCTCTACGGGAAAATATTCCATGGTATCCAGATAATATACCGGAACAGCTATGATCACATGAAAACTCCGGTATCCGTTGGGCTTAGGATTCTTAATGTAATCTTTTTCCCTGATAAAGATCAGCTCGCTCTGTCTTTTCAGTGCGTTTACAAGGTTATAAATATCATCTATAAAATAGCAGATCACACGGATCCCGGCAATATCCCGGAGATAATCCTTGGCGTTCTGTACACTGTCTGAATGTCCCAACTTTTCCAGCTTCTTCTCAATACTCTTCTTGGCCTTGATCCTCTCCTGGATATTGTGGATCGGAGATACGGAAGATTTCTGATATAACTTCCGTTGAGCACCTCAAGCTTGGCCCGCATGATCTGGCAGGCATTCTGGTATGGCTGGATACAATCATAATATTGTTCGTTTGTCATGAAAACCCCTCTTTCTCATTTGCTCACCATAGTCTATATTATACAAAATAAATGTGAGCAATCTGTAGTATTTTTCTAAGATTTTCCTGACTGATTTATGAAATTTTTATAAAACTTACTCTGAAAGCTTATGAATGAAAAGACCGCTTCTGAGTTTCGGCTCAAACCATGTACTTTTCGGCGGCATCAGTTTGCCCTCATCTGCAATGGACATCAGTTCCTCCATGGAAGTTGGATACATGGCAAAAGCTGCTCCGCCTGTTTCACTTGCCGCTGCTGCCAGATCTTTCAGACGATGATTGCCTCCCATAAAGCAGATGCGCTCATCTGTACGCGGATCTTCGATCCCAAGGACAGGGCCAAGTACTTTATCCTGAAGGATCGACACATCAAGTTGTCCTACATTATCCTTCTTTGCATAAATATCCGGGTATGCCTTAAGATGGAACCATTCCCCATCTACATACAGTCCAAAACAGTGTTTCTCAACAGGCTTACATGGAAATCCCGGCATGGCCATCAGCTCAAAATTAAATTTCATGCTTCCGATAAATGCTTTCGGAGTCATTCCTTTCAGATCTTTCACGATCCTGTGATACGGAAGGATCGTCAGCTGATCATAAGGAAATACTACAGACAGAAAAAAGTTGAATTCTTCTTTTCCTGTGTAAGCCGGGTGCTCTGCACGTCTTTTCAGGCCTACTTTTACAGCGGATGCTGCTCTGTGATGGCCATCTGCAATATAAACAGATGGAATTTCTCCAAACAATTCCCGGATTTTCCGGATCTTCGTTTCTTCATCTACGATCCAGACTCTGTGGGTGATCTCATCTTCAGATGTAAAATCATATACAGGTGCATGTTCCATTTTCCAGTTTTCCATCAGTGAAAGAAGTTCTGACGGATAGCGGCATGCCAGAAAAATAGGTCCTGTGTTTGCGTCACAGACATCTACATGATGGATCCTGTCCTGCTCTTTATCTTCTCTTGTAAGCTCATGCTTTTTGATCACACCGTTTATATAATCATCAATAGAGCTGACTCCCACGATTCCTGTCTGGGATTTTCCCTTACGGATCAGTTCATATAAATAATAGTTCGGCTTCTCGTCCTGAATGAGTATTCCTTCTTCCTGAAATCTGTCCAGATTCTCTTTTGCTTTCTGATAAACCTTCGGATCATAAAGGTCTGTGGACGGATCAAGATCCATCTCTGCTCTGTCCACATGAAGAAAAGATTCCGGATTATTTTCCCCGATCTCCCTGGCCTCCTCCCTGCTCACTACATCGTAGGGAAGTGCTGCCACCTGCGCTGCCTTCTCTGGCGCAGGTCTCACTGCCCGAAACGCCTGAAATAAAGCCATGTTTTTTCTCCTCCTGCTTTCCTTTTCCTGTTTTTTCACTTCCGGGGATATCCCATTCCCCTCGTGTTTTATCACTGCTCTGCATTCTCTGTCCAGCAAAGCCATCCTGACTATTTTAGCACACAGAAAAATTCCCTGCAATGCGGAAACTGCCAAGTTTGCTTTTGTACAGATTTCTGCTTTTGCCTTCTTGCGCTACGCACAAGAAGTATCGCCTGCTTCGCAGGCTTAGTTTTGCATACAGATCTTTTCGCCCTGGAGGACTGGGTATTTCACAAGTGTGCTTCCGTCCAGATCTTCATGATTCATATCTACTGCTGAGATCTGGTGATTCTCATAGGTTGTGTAATAATAGATTCCCTTATCCCCATTGCAGCAGGAAGTATAAAGAGTGATCTCATATTTTCCTGGTTCTACCTCACAACAGCCTCTCTGCTGATCTACTGACCCCAGAATATGGAAAAACTGGCTGACGCTCTCTGCTTCTGTATCTCCGGAAAAAGAATGATCCCGCACAAAGGCAACTCTTGCAAATCTGGACGCTGAGGAAAGGTCTCCCGGCAGCCCCAGTGCTCCCATACCGCGACTGTACGCTTTCAGCCGCAGCTGGTCAGAAAAATGATTTTCAGGCTGCTTTGGGGAAAGATGCATATAATTGTTCAACATAAACATCTGCTGTTCAAAAGGTGGATTGTTGGTAAGAACCCCTGCCGGATTATCCCAGATATGAAGTCCGTCTGCCATGGATTCCACAGTGATCGCTTCATTTCTATCTGCAATGATCCAGTGAAGCTGGGCGCAGGGAAGCATTTCACTGAATGGAGTTTTTACAAGATTGATATTGGCAAGAAGTGCTCTGCTTCTTTCACTGTGGCACATTTTCCAAGGATCCAGGGAATAAATCAAACTGGGCTATGTTCTCTTTTCCTTCTTTCACTTCGCTATATGCTGCATTTCCCACGAAATTCAACCCTGCCATTCCAAGGCCTTTTTCATTGATCCCATCATAATAAAGCGGATAATTTCCTGCCACATGAGCCATGCCGATAATAGCATAATGACTGGAAAGTGTTCCCATATGGCGAAGCTTAAATACATAATTCCGGGGTGTGACGGTGATCTCATCGCCATAAGAAAATTCATAGTCCAGTGTTCTTCCAAAATAAAAATCTTTTGTTTTGTAAGTTGCTGCTGTACACATAACTGATGTCTCCTTTTCTGTCTCATATGTTTTGCTGTTTTATATTTCAATCTTTTTGAGAGCTAAATATTCTGATCATTTTTTCCAGGCTTTGATTTTCCATTCAGTTCCGGCAGTACCGTAGCCAGCATGGTGAAAAAGCAGGCACAGCCGCCTACCAGATTGGATACTGGTTCTGCCCAGAACACACCATCTGTCCCCAGTCCATTTACATATGGCAGTAAAACAGTCAGCGGGACTACAATGATCACTTTTCGGAACAGTGAAAAAAATGTAGCTCTTTTTGCCTTGCCAAGTGCTACGAACACGCTCTGGCCTGTAAACTGCAAAGCCATAAAACAAAATCCAAAAAAGTAAATATGAAGGGCAGGAACGCCTTTTTCCAGAAGTTCCTGATCACTGTTGAAGATCCGGATAAAAGATTCCGGAATCAGTTTCAGGATCCCCCAGCCGATCATCGTATAGATAACGCAGACGACTGTAATAAATTTGATTGCTTTTTTGATCCTGTCATAAGCTTTTTCTCCATAATTAAAGCTCATAACAGGAGACGCTCCTGTCGTTAATCCATGCACTGGCATGGTAAAAATATCTCTAACTGAATTTAAAACAGTCATAACACCAACATAAATATCTCCGCCCCAGTTCTGAAGTGTGGCATTGCATACAACTTGCACCAGGCTGTTTGTAAATGCCATAAAAAAGCCGGACATGCCAAGGCCTGCAATGTTTCCTACACGCTTCCACGAAATTACCATCGCACTTTTTTTCAAAGTCAGCACTGCCTTTTTTCCACAGAGAAATCGTAAAACCCACACAGCAGAACAGAACTGGGAAATGATCGTTGCCACTGCCGCACCTCTCACCCCCATGTGAAAAACAAAAATAAACAGCGGATCCAGCACAATATTCAGCACTGCTCCGATAAGGATCGTAAGCATTCCCATATTTCCAAATCCCTGGCTGTTGATAAATGGATTCATTCCCAGTGTGATCATTACAAACAGTGTTCCCAGAAGATATATCTTTATGTAGCTGGATGCATAGGGAAACGTCACATCACTGGCTCCGAATGCATAAAGGATCGGACGGTAAAACAAAAGTCCTGTCACTGTCAGAACTGCACCCGTTCCGACCAGCATCACAAATGTATTTCCCATAAGCATCTCTGCTTCTTTATCATTTCCCCTTCCCCGCTCCATGGAACAAAGAGGTGCACCTCCATTCCCGAAAAGATAGGTAAAAGCTGTGATCAATGTAATAATGGGAAAACATAAGCCCACACCTGTCAGTGCGGTAGCTCCGATCTCCGGGATCCTTCCAATATAGATCCGGTCTACAATATTATAAAGAAGGTTCAGGATCTGTGCAATAATCATCGGCACAGCAACCTCCATGATATTCCGGTATACATTTCCCGAGGAAAAATCTGTCTGATGTGTCTTCATTTCTTTTACACTTTCTGTTTTCTGTCAAATATATCAGGGCAGACAGATATCTAAAATCTGCCTGCCTCTTCTTTAGATAAAACTCTTGACCAGATATCGATCAGAATACATAAAATCCTATATCACGCACTGTCATCTTCATAGTACTTTTCATAACTTCGTTAGCACCTTCTATCGTTGCTTTTACAAGATCATTACTGGATTTTGCGAGTTCACCAGTAACAAGCTTTCCATTTGCGTAAAATTTTAATGTTGTAGTCTTTCGGAATGTAGCAGGACATAAAGTAGCCTTAAGTACCATTGTTCCGTCATTCGAGAATATGCTGATCTGTGCAGTTCCGTTTTTGGTTTTTGTACAGTTGATCAATACATCCGTACCTACAGATGTATTTTGGGAAACAACCACTGTAAAAAGATTAACTTTATCTGTTTTAGGTATATAGCCAACACCAATTTCTGTGGTTCCATCTTTATAACTGATATACTTCGTAGTTGTTCCGTTTAGTCTTACACCATGTTTATTAATATAATTTTTAAATTTGGTATAGTTATTTTTGAGAGCAGTATTACTCAAAGAAGAATTCTTCACAGTTACCTTGCAGGTAAATTTTCTTCCGCAAAGTGTTGCTGTGATATTGACCGTACCTGCTTTTTTTCCGGTAACCACACCTTTTGATGATACGGTCGCAATTTTTGTATTGGAAGATTTCCAGGTTGGTCTGGCTGTTGTACCAGTAAGTTTAATCGTTGTTGTCTTGCCGTTATATATATCAGCCCTGGATTTATTGATCTTTACATACTGTAATCCTGCTACAGTTGTAAAAGATCTCCTATCGCCGGAACCGGTTATGATCTTACCGGATGATTTTTTGTAAGCTTTAACTGTATAACAGTACTGTTTTCCAGTTGTAACGGCTGTATCTGAATAGGTATTTCTGGATGCTCCTCCAAGAGTTTTTATGAGGCTCCATTGTTTGCCCGGCAGTTTCCGGTATATCTGATAACCGGCCGCTTCTTTTACCGGTTTCCATTTTACGGTAATTTTTTTCTTACCTGATGAAGTTACCGATATCATTTTCGGCACAGCTGGTTTGGTAACAGCAGCCTGAACTTCTGTTACAGTTCCCTGAAGCGGCACAGCAGCTGGTGTGCCTACTACAAGGGCAAGTCCGAGAATAGTACTGCTGATGAGCTTTCTCCATTTGTTCATATGTAATTCCCCCATTCTTTTCTGTATATTATACAGAAAGTTTTTATATGTTAAATATACTATAGATGGAAATCAAAGTAAATCCATTTATTTCTTGTGTTTTTTATTGAAATCGTTTATAATGAAACCATAAAAACGGTAATGATTCCACGCACAATCAGTCAAGAAACCACATCGCAGAGAATCAGCCCCGGATGGAGGTATATTTTATGGATAACAATTACAGCGGCATGGCTGTTGGTGTCTTTGAACTGGACAACCTGGTAGCCTGCTTTGTTGCTCTTGATGCTGCTTCCAAGGCAGCTAATGTAAAGATTCAGAGCGTTGAGCGTAACCGTCTTAAGAGCGGTGCCTGCGTGAAGATGCGGGGTTCTGTTTCTGATGTTAATGCAGCGATGGAGGTTGCGCTTGAAGCAGCTAAGCCTCTTGGCAAAGTCGTTTCTCATACTGTGATCGCTTCTCCTTCTGAGGATACAGAGATCGCATTGAAGATGACGATCAACAAGTAGGAAGCGAGGGTTTGATTATGAATTATGGTGCTTTTGGGTTGGTTGAGGTTGTTGGAAGCAGCAATGCGATCCTTGTGATCGACCAGATGCTGAAGACTTCCGATGTTTCTTTTCTTACATGGCAGACGAAATGTGGCGGCCATGCTACTGTTTTCCTGACTGGAGATGTTTCTGCAGTGACGGCTGCTGTTGAGAGTGTTAAGGGTAATCCGCCTTGTGAGATTGTGGCTTCTGCGGTAATCTCCAATCCTTCAGAGGAGACCGTCCGGCTGGTGGAGGAAGAGGCTGCCAGGAATCATTTTATGTAAAAATTGACAGGGTTAACGAACGGACGCGGCGAGATACCTCACCGCGTCCGTACTTCGTTATCCTCCCTGCAACATCCACATCCGTCAACTCTCTCTCATCCAGGACCTCCAGTACTGCTGTGTCTTCTCTGTGTTTTCTGATCACTCTTTTTCCTCCTACATCTCCTTCCAGTTCCATTAATTCTCCAAAATACTTTCTGGAAAAAATGCAGGGATTTCCTGTTTTTCCGCTATGCTCTACGCATGCAATTCCTTTTCCTTCTCTCAGAAATAGTTCAATTAATTCCAAAACCGTCTCTCCGCGAAGCCAGGGCTGATCTGAGACAGTAAACAGACAGGCATCTGCATCCCGATTTTTTCTCAGTCCAATTCTTAAAGAAGAAGAGATTCCTTCTTCTGGATGTAAATTATAGAGTGCGGAAATACCTCTTTTTCTGACATCTTCTGCAATCTCATCATACTGGGTGACAACGGTGATGGAACACTGTGTACCTTGTGATTCCAGTTGTTTTTGTATTTTCTCAAGTTCTGAAAGGATGTGCCTGTACATAGGTTGTCCGTCTACTTTGTACAATAACTTATTACTTCCAAATCTCCTGCTGTTTCCAGCAGCAAGCATAACCAGCCCCAATTTCATTTTTTCTCACCTCATCACATCTTTTCCTGTATTCCCGGCAAATAAAACATCCATAAAAACTGTTAACTCTCAATCTTTATGCAGGCTTCCGCAAACTGCTTCAATCCTGTCCATCCTGCATCTTTCCACAATCTTCTCAGCCGGATCCAGCGATTCCAGCACATCTGCCTTATTCAGATAAACCAGAAATCTCCTCCCTCCAACATCTTTCCGCAGTCCTTTCTCCGACACAGCGATCCTGGCCGCATCTTCCCATGTCACAACATCCTCCACACATTTCCCAAGAAAATCCGCAACATCATCTGGCCGATGAGCAGTGTCTGAAATATTTTTTCCAATACAGTCAAGACCGATTACTCCAACCACAACCTCCGCAATCTCCGGTATCACAGGCTCCCACTGTGCCGGAACTTTCAGGGGAAGCCGTTTCGCTCCATCCGCTTCCACCAGAAGAATATCACAAAGGCCGGACAGCTTTTCAAGGATTTCCCTGTCAGGGCCGGAAATCTTTGGCTGTCCGGCCTTGTGGTAAGCCGCTGTTACATAACCGTATTGATCAAGAAGCTGCCTGATCCCGGCGGCATCCTCTGCCACAGCAAAAGGACGCTCCGGCTCCCAGGCCATATGGGTAGTCGTGGTAATGATCACCCGTTTCCCTTCTCCTGAAAACTTCTCTGCCAGATAATATATCAGGCTGGTCTTCCCACCTCCGCCTGTAAACGCGACGATCACGGTCTCACTCCCTTTGAAAGAAGCACTTCCAGAACACCGCCTGCAATACACCTCGCCTTATCTGAAATGGTAAAACAGTTTTTTTTCTGCTCTGCCCTCGGGTCGATATCCGCGATCTTCATCCCCTGAAAACGGGATATCCGTCGCGGATCAGACCTCGGATCACTCCAGAGATCGTTGCTTTCACAGGTGTTTCCCCGACCAGGGCGATCACCTGGTCTTTTTCCACGATATCTGCAATGCTGCTGATATTTTTCATAATGCCTGCTGCCGGAGAATGGATCACTCTTTCTTTCCCAACTCCGGCAATCACTCCTGGCACTCCTGTATTAGGAAGCGCACTTCCTTCCCTGATGATACGTCCAAGGTTATGTCCGCGCATGGTTTCGATCACATAATCAACATCGTCCCCTGCAGTAAATCCTGGCCCAAGGCAACAGTCAAAGGAGCCATAGTCCTGTCTGTTCCCAGATTTTTTTCGCAAGGATCGCATCCACAACTGCTGCCGGAGCCAATTCATGGATATGCTTTCCTTCGGTATCTGTAAGAAGAGGAATCTCTCCTTTATCCCAACAGATCACACACTGTTCCAGAATACTCTCCTCTGTGATGCGCCTGCACACAACTCCTTCTACCGTTGAAGTACCGTCATACACAGCCTCACAGAAAGCCACATGCCGGCGGATAGCACTTGGACGGTCGCATTCCAGGATCAGAACGTGATATCCGCACTGATGAAGTTTATAGATCACACCTGTTGCCAGGTCTCCGCCTCCCCGTACAAGGATCATTTTGTTCTCAGTAAGTTCCATTTTCGTATACCCGCTGTCCATTCCCCGGCATACCTGCTGCCAGTGTGTCGTAAAGCTCTGCAAATGTAGCATCCTGATACGGAGATACATAAAATAGTCCCACAATTCCAAATGTAACAGAAGAAAGAATATCCCATGGAATAAAAGAAAGATCCATCACAAACGTATTCCACTTCTGTCCGTACATCATCTCGCGGCTTCTGTCAAAAGCCTCTTTTCTGGTCATATCAGGATATTCTGCCAGAAGATACGGGACCATCTTATATTCATAGGATTTCACAATTCCCGGAATCACAAAAAGCAATGACCAAAGAAAGGTAAAGAGATCCCTGAAGAACATAACTTTTACTACATTTCCATAATTTCCAGACCGAAATGCGCTAAAGATCTTTTCAGGTCCTGGTTTGGAAAACAGGTTATCAATATAAAAGCTGCGTGCACCTACTTCCAGCACATTTCCAACAAAAAAGTGCAGGATCAGGCCGATCAGTGCCACTGTCACAACTGCGCTGGCTCCCACAAGTGCAAGGATCAGCATCCACGGGGAACGTGCTCCGCTGAACATGTGTCCGACATAAGAGCTGACATGTCCGGTATCAAAGGTATTCACCGAATAACTGTACTCGGAATTCACAGCACTTCCTGCGCCGCTCTGTGCAGCTCCTTTTCCACCGGAAGCAGCTACGATCGCCAGAATAAAGCTGACCAGGACAGCTGACCAGTAATTTTTGCGGAAAGCTTCTTTTGCCCGCCATTTCAGATCCCTGCGTGTCCAGCTGATATTTTGTCCATTCATCTTTTAGCCCTCCATATATGCTTCACAGACCCGGAATTCATGTTTGCCCTGTTTCCATGTCGCAGGATCAAGTTCTACCTGATAACCGCCACCATTTTTTACATGCCACTCATAAAACGGGCGTTGTCTGTCTGCATATTCTTCCATAATGTTCATAATAGTTCCGCCGTGAACAACAAGTGCCGCTGTGTGCACGTCCTCACGGATACAGCCAGTCACAACCTTCTGAAATCCTGTCAGGCTTCTGTGCTTAAAGTCTTCTCTGCTCTCTCCTCCCGGGAAAGGAAGCATTCCGTTACTGTCGATCCACTTCTGATAATTGTCATTTCCCGAAAGTTCCTTGTAATTCTTATTTTCAAATTCTCCGAAATTGCATTCTGAAAGTTCCTCGATAATGCGGAATTCTTTTTTCGGAAAAAGAATTCCGGCTGTCTCCACACAACGAAGGAGCGGACTTACATAAAGCGACTCCGGCATGGGATAGCTTAACTTTTCCAGAAATTCACGGCCTTCCTGACTTAACTGTTCATCTGTTGTTCCAATATAACGCTTAAGCTTGTTTCCCGGAGTCTGCCCATGACGGATCAGATATATTTTAAGCATTTTTTAACACCATCCCGATTCCGCACACGACTCTTGTTACCTTGCTGCTTCCAGCTGCCAGTTCTGTACAGATGCGTCCCACAGTCTCTCTGTACCGCCGTTCAAAAGCATCAGCCGGGACGATCCCGTAACCAACTTCTTCGCTGACCAGGACTACGTTCGGATTTTTTTCCAGAAGTTCCTGCGCAAGACCTGAAAGATCTTTTCCTTCTTTCAGAAATCTTTTTATGTAGTCATGAAATCCCAGGATTCCCTCTGCCTGATAAAGTTCTTCTTCTGTAAGTTCCGAACCTTTTTTCCATGTGATATCCGGAAAATTCTTTCTGGCATAGTTTTCTTTTCCCTGGTATACGCCGCCAATTATCATTTCCATGTCATGATACCTCCCTTCACTCTCACTACAGGATCACCGCGCCGGCAAATGCCAGAACAAGTGCCATTACAACTTCACAGATACAGAGGAAAAATCCGGACAGATCCCCTGTTGTCCCACCAAAATATTTCATTGCCATGTGATGATACCACCAGAATACAAGAATTGCACTTATCACTGCTGCCACACCAAGAACCGGATTTATCCAGATCATCAATCCAGCCAGAACCACAAACATGACTGTCAGGATATTGCGGGCAACAATCTCAGAAGCATTTCTGGAAAACTCTGCCACAGTACCATCTGTTCTTGCTTTCGGGAATGTGATCACACCAATCCCCGAAAGACATCTGGACATCATAAATCCGATACTCACAATACAGATTCCCTCCGGATCATTCTGAAGCTGGCTCCATGCACCAAGCCACATAATAAAATAAACGCAGGCCGTGATAATGGCAAATGCCCCTGCATGGGAATCTTTCAGGATCTCCAGCCTCCTTGTACGTTCCTGCCAGGAACTTAAGGCATCAGAAGTATCCAGAAGGCCATCTACATGGATTCCTCCTGTGACAAACACCGGGATCACAGTAAGGATCGCAGTGAGAAAAAACGGCTCCAGTTCTACATGATTTTCAAGCACACAGCCCACCAGCCAGGTCAGTACTCCGATCACAGCTCCTACAAACGGAAAGAAACACATCATATATTTCATATTCTCTTTATTCCAGTCTACCATCGGCATAGGAACCTTGGAAAACATGGCAAATGCAGCTTTGCAGCTGTTCCACACACTTTTCACGCTTTCTCACCTCCTTTGTGCCAGACAGGAATTCCGTAAACAACTTCCACAACACTGTCCGCCATCTCTGCCAGATTGCAATTGATCTGTCCAAGCTGTTCTTTATATTTTTCTGATTCTCCCTCGTAAAGAATGCCATCTGAAAAAATCTCATTGGTGACGATCACCACATGTTCTGCCTGGGAAAGGATATTTTTCACGCCATCTGTGATCTCCCCGGCGACTTCCGGATGGAAGCCGTCCTCCCGGAACATTTCGTTTGCCACCAGGTTAGACATACATTCCAGAAGCACTACGCTTCCTTTCGGAAGAACCAGCTCATTAAGACCCGTATAACGCTCCACTGTCTCGAATCCTTTTCCTGCACGCATACATCTGTGCCTCCGGATACGTCTGTGGCTCTCCTCATCAAAAGCCTGCATAGTGGCAATATAAAGCCTTCTGGCTTCCCCGAAAGATAATACTGTTTCTTCAGCAAAAGCCGATTTCCCACTTCCGCTGCCCCCTGTTACTACAACCAGCATTTTATTTCAGCTCCTCATACTGTTCTACATTGATATCTCCAAAAGTACTCATGGAATTATACACAGCACAGGAAAGGTCGATCAGTGGGAAAAGTGCCACTGCACCGGTGCCCTCTCCAAGACACATTCCTGCATGGATGATCGCTTCTTTTCCCAGCTCTTTCAGCAGCATATGTGCGGCCGGTTCTTTGGATACATGTGACGCAATAAGATAATCTCTGACCTGTGGGCAGATCTTTACAGCTACCAGAGCTGCTACGCAGGAAATAAATCCGTCCATGACAACCGGCATTCCAAGAGCTGCACCTCCAATATATACCCCGGCCATTCCCGCAATATCATATCCTCCTACTTTCGCCAGAACATCAATGGCATCGGAACGGTCCGGATTGTTCAGGGCGATTGCTTTCTTGATGGCATTGATCTTTCTCACAAGTCCCCCGCCGGAAAGGCCTGCTCCGCGTCCTGTCATGTCCTCAACAGGTCTGCCCAGAAATACTGCTGCTACTGCGCTGCTTGTTGTGGTATTTCCGATTCCCATCTCGCCGGTAGCAAGAACCTGATATCCTTTTTCTTTCAGTTCCTGGGCCATGGCGATTCCTGCCTCAATCGCCCTGACTGCCTGTTCTCTTGTCATGGCCGGTTCTTTTGTCATATTCTTTGTTCCATAAGCAACCTTCAAATCTGTGCGGACTTTTGTATCAACCACCATTCCCACATCAACAGGGAAAAGTTCTGCACCGCACTGGCGGCACATCACGCAGCAGGTGGTAGCTCCGTCCAGGAAATTTTCAGCAACAATGGCTGTTACCTCCTGTCCTGTCTGTGTCACGCCTTCTTCCACAACGCCATTATCTGCACACATGGCAACTACTGCTTTCTTTTCCACTCGTACATCCGGTGTACCTGTGATTCCCGCAATCTGCGTCAGCATATTTTCAAGTTCCCCCAGAGAATGCAACGGCTTTGCAATGCTGTCCCATCTTTTTTTAGCGCTTTCAATTGCCTTTTCATTCAACGGACGAACTTTCTTCACTGCTTCTTCTAACGTCATCATTTTCTTCCTCCTGCTTTTTTACCTGTAGTAAATTAAAAATTTACTAAATATATAATTTAACACCAACACAATGAACTGAGTACAGAATTTGGCGATCATATCATTAAGTCCCATGGCAACAGCCAGAAGCCACACACCACCAACTTCGATCACCATTGTTGCAAGACGGGCACTTATGAATTTCACAAAAGGCCGGATATGATCTATTAAAGTCTCGCAATGATCATGAAACACAAACCTGGAATTCACCACATAGCAAACAGAATCGCCAGTATAATAGAGATCACATTCGCAGTCATCAGTGGAACATCTGCCAGCCTCATCAGATAGAAACTAACCAGATTTACAAGAGTTGTCAGGCCGCCCCAGAAAACATAACGGATCACATCATTCCCATATATTTTCAGAATCAGTTTTTTCATTTCTTTTTTCCTCCATGTATGATCTTTGATACGATATATCTCGGACGTTTTTTTACTTCTTCATAGATCCGCGCAATATAATAACCAATGATACCAAGGCTCATCATCACAGCACTTCCAATAAACAGAAGTACGATTAGAAGTGTAGTATAACCTTCCACTGCATGCCCTGTAAAATATCTTACCAGAGAATACACCAGGAGGATCAGAGAGCAGATAAAGCATCCTACTGCACCAGCTGTCACAAACTGCAGCGGAAGCGTGGTAAAAGCCACAATATTCCGAAATGCGTAACTGATCAACGATCTTGCTGACCACTTGGATTCCCCTGCTTCCCTCTCCTGCACTTCAAATAATACGGAAGTACTTCTGTAGCCTATCCAGGAGGATGTAGCTCGGAAAAACATACTCCTCTCAGGCATGGAAAGAACACTTTCCACAGCTTTCCTGTCAAGAAGCTTGAAGTCCGATGCATTCTGCATGTCAAATCCTGTTGCCCGGGACATGATCCCGTAAAAAATCCAGCACTCTTCCTGTGGAGCAGACTTTCTTTTCCTCTGTTTGTCTTTATACCTTCTACAACTTCGTATCCCTGTTCCCATAATCTGAACATCTTCACCAGAGTTTCCGGCGGATGCTGCAGATCACAATCCATCACAGCCACTGCATCACCGCTCGCCTGAGCAAGACCGGCCACAATTGCAGCTTCTTTTCCAAAATTCCTGGAAAAATGCACTGCAGTGACATTAGGATCCTGTTCAGATATCTGTTCGATCTGATTCCAGGTTCCATCTGAAGATCCGTCATCAACCAGGACCAGTTCATAGGAAATTCCTTCATGATCCAGGATCTCCTTCAGCGTCCTGCAGACTTTTGCAGTCATCAGTTCTTCATTATATGCAGGCAGAACTACAGACAATCTGCTCATTTCTTCTGTTTACCCCTTTCTCTCTTCTTTCCGGAGCACCTGTTATACGTCATGATCAGAAGAAAAACTCCAAGCCCCGCCACTGTCAGCACCATTCCAGGAATAAGATACGATGTACGGTAAGTAAGTACAATACTGTGTTTTCCTTTTTTCAGTTCAACACCCATATACATACTGTCAGCCTTTACAAGTTCTGTTTTCTTTCCGTCTATATAAGCTGTAAATCCATCACTATACGGAATGGCAAACACGAGCATTTTGTCAGAAGACACCTCTATATTTCCTGTGATCCTGTTTGTTTTGATCTCCACATTCCGGAGACTTTCCTCTCCAAGCTTTTCTGTCTCCTGTTCTACAGAATCCATAGGCTGACACACCAGATAAAGATCATCAAATGTATATTCTCCAGGTGTGGAAAAAGTAAGCGTCATGGTTCCTGCACTGTAATTTTTATATCCCATATTCAAAAGAAAATTATGACGGCCGCTGTAACCATTATATTTATCCGTAAAGATCCGGATTATTTTATCAACAGAACCCATGGAAACATCTACAGCCGCTTCCTTGCTTTCTTTCCAGTAACGCCAGTTATCATCTTCATAAAGGATCGTATTCTTTTCATATTGTGTGAGAGAATCCCATTTTTTATCATTTATCTGCTCACGTGGGGAATACGCTTCAAAATCCAGATTCTCAGCTATCAGATAAACTTCAGCTTCAGGTTCTCCCTTATATCCTAATGTTACAGTTCCGTTCTCTTTTGTCACGATGATCTTACCATCTTTGATCTTACAGCCTTTGCCTGCCTCCAGTGTAAAATCCGCTTTCTTATCATCAAAAGAAAGTTCTGTTTCTGGAAGGCTGCTCTTCTCCACAACTGCCCCCTGAAGCAGTGCCTGCTGTTTCTCTGTCACAGAAAGCTTTTCATATTTATCCCTTGGAATCCAGGTATCATAGGTATAGCCTAACGGCAGTGAATCCTGATTCTCATAGATCTTATATTTTTTCGCAGAAGAAACTTCACTATCATATCCGTAAGGAAGATATGCATATCCGTTGTTTTTGATTGCAAAATATTTTACAGCTGCCAGCCGATCCAGAATAGTCCTTCCATCCAGACTACTGTAATGATAATCCCATGGTGTATTCATATACATTTCATTAAAAAAACGGCTGATGTTCCCATTCGCAACACTGAAATAATAAGAAGTACTGTTGGTTCCCATATACATTGCCGAATTTACATATGAGCCCGTTTTGTACTGATCATACCTGGTGGTTGAAAAATCCGCAAGGGCCTTGATTTCCTTGTCAGGACCGACTGTAATGCTTCCAGTGCCTCACCTTTTGCCTCAAATTCTGACAGATAATCTTTCTCATAGGAATACTGATAAGATACATTTAAAAGAATACTTGCTATCAGTACAATAACGATCATTCCGCAGAGATATTTTCCCTGCACAAAAATATTCCCATAAGAAACAACCGTAAACACAGCTAAAACCAACATCATCACAGCCATGATATTACGCTGTGTCCGGGCTGCATCTGCAAACAATGCCAGTACACAATATACCAGAAGCATGATGAAAATTCTCTTTTTT
>ENA-OQCN01000046-OQCN01000046.1-human-gut-metagenome-genome-assembly--contig:-NODE-46-length-49832-cov-7.514033_pt1 | contig 49832 bp, 57 predicted proteins | sample MGYA00242497_ERZ504576 | MGnify/ENA primary metagenome ERZ504576 (study PRJEB26092, sample SAMD00036296) | human gut metagenome | host: Homo sapiens | study: EMG produced TPA metagenomics assembly of...
AAAGAAAAAGAATTTCAGCTGAGCTATGAAACGGGAGAGGCCCTGTACCTGGCAAAAGGCTACGGGCGACAGATGAGCGGAGGATACAGCATTCAGGTGGAAGAACTGGGAGCCTCCTCAAACGGGCTTTTTTTTGTTACAAGACTTATTGGCCCGAAAGATCTTAATGAGGCCGGAGTTCCTTCTTATCCATGTATTGTCATAAAAACAGAACCCCAGAAGAAACCGGTAGTTTTCCGGGAGGGAAAGGCAGACAGCGGATCTGAGAAAGGGGAATAGGCAGTGGAATTAAAAAAAGAAAGCATACAGGTGTTAAGAAAAAAAAGCCATGCAAGAAGCCAGATCACCTTTGACGAGGATTTTAATGTGCCGGATGCAAAGCCGGACGTGGGCAGGCTGATCCAGCATAAAGGACGCATTATAATGGAAGACGTACGTCTCACAGATGGAAAAGGGATCCTCACCGGAAATCTGGAAGCAGATGTGCTTTATGTGGGGGAAGAGAGCGGAATTGTCAGCAGTCTTACTGTAAAACTTCCGTTTGAGGAAACTCTGAATCTGAAAAATATCACAAACGGAGATAAAATGTGTCTGAAGTGGGAGATTGAAGATCTTGCGATCCGTCTGATCCATTCCAGGAAGCTGAATATCAAAGCACTGGTAACTTTTTGCGCAGCTGTGGATGAGATGAATCAGATCAGGATACCCGTTGCACTGGATACACCTGATGTATCTGCCAGAAAAAAACAGATCCGCTTTCTGGGACTTGGCGTACATAAAAAAGACACCTTGCGGATCAAGGATGAATACACCATTGCTTCCAATCGGCCGGATATTTCAGGACTGATCTGGTACACCATGGATATAAGGGGACTTGAGCTGAAATCCGGGGAAAATACAGTAAAAGCCAGGGGGGAGCTGTCTGTTTTCGTGCTGTATGAGTCGGAGGATACGGAGGCACCTGTGCAGTGGCTGGAATATTCCATGCCTTTCTCCGGCGAGGTGGAATGCACTGGCTGCACAGAAGAACTGATCCCGGATATCACAGTATCTGTGATGCACCAGAGCCTGGAAGCAAAGCCGGATGCAGATGGCGAGGAGAGGATTTTTGTTTCAGATGTAGTGCTGGAACTGGATATGAAATTTTTCCGGGAGGAAGAATATGAACTGGTGACAGATATCTATACACCTGTCCGTGAATGTATTCCGGAAGGAAAGACGGAAGTTCTGGATCGGCTTCTTGTGAGAAATTTTTCCAGATGCAGGATTAGTGAGCGGATCCAGGTCAAGGAGACCCAGGGAAAAATCCTCCAGCTTTGTCACAGCCGGGGAAAAGTGAAGATCGATAAGACCAGGATCGTGGAAAATGGCGTGGAAGCCCAGGGAGTGGTGATGCTGAAGATTTTGTACATCATCGGAAATGACAGCATGCCGTTTTATTCCATGGAAGCCATGCTGCCGTTTGTTTATGTGGTGGAGGCGCGTGGAATCCGTGAGGACAGCACGTATCAGTTAAAAGCGGAACTGGAGCAGCTTTCCGCAGCGATGGCAGATGGAAATGAGATCGAGATCCGTGCGTCTGTCGGATTAAATCTTCTGGCTGTCAGCAAGGAAGAAGTTTTTGTTATAGATAAAGTAGAAGAAAAACCTCTGGACATGAAAAAGATCCAGGCAATGCGGGAATCCTGATCTATATGGTGAAACCAGGAGATGAACTCTGGGATATTGCAAGAAGATACCACACATCTGTTGAGGAGATCAGAGAACTGAACGGACTGAACGAAAATCAGGAGCTTTCCCCGGGAACTCCAATTCTTGTGGTGAAAAAAGTAGAAGGCCAGATCAAATGAGAAAAACTATCGGAAACGAAAAAAAAGCTGGAATATTTTGCTGTTGAAAAGAATGTAAAAATCATATAAAATATAAGTATAAATACTGTATACAAAGTACAAATGGAGGGGCATATGCGGTTAAAAGCAATGGCAAAAATCAATCTCGGACTTGATGTTCTGGGAAAGAGAGAAGACGGCTATCATGAAGTGCGCATGATCATGCAGACGATCCGTATGTATGATATCCTTGATATACGAAAGACAAAAAAGCCTGGAATCGTGCTGACAACGAATCTTCCTTTTATTCCGACAGACAGAAGAAATCTTGTACATAAAGCAGCAGAGATGCTGATGGAGGAGTTTGGTGTTGAAGAAGGACTTTCCATCAAGCTGCGCAAGTTTATTCCGGTGGCAGCCGGAATGGCAGGCGGAAGTTCTGATGCAGCGGCTGCATTCATAGGGGTAAACCGGATGTTCCGTCTGGGACTTACCGAAGAACAGCTGATGGAACGTGCAGTGAAAGTAGGAGCAGATGTTCCGTACTGTATCATGCGTGGAACAGCTCTGGCAGAAGGGATCGGTGAGAAACTGACCCGTCTTCCGAAAGTTCCGAAGTGCTATGTTCTCGTAGGCAAGCCTGGGATCAATGTTTCCACGAAGACAGCATATGAGAATCTGAACCTTGCCGGGATCGGGAAACATCCGGATATCGATGGAATGATCGGGGATATTGAGAAGGGAGACCTCTATGCAATGGCCTCCAAAATGGAGAATGTTTTTGAGCCGGGAATCATAAGACAGTATCCGGTGATCGGAGATATCAAGACTCTTATGGAAGAAAAGGGCGCACTGAAGGCAGTGATGAGCGGAAGCGGTCCTACTGTATTTGGAATTTTTGATAACAGAGATAAGATGGCAGCTGCAGCAAAGAGCCTCCGAAGGAGCGGCCTTGCGAAGACAGTATTTGCTACAGATATTTACAACAGGGATGGAGGATTTACGGATGACAAGTGATTTTTCTGTGGATATGAATGAGTATCTGCCGCTTCGCGATGTTGTTTTTAACACTCTGCGGCAGGCAATCCTGAAGGGCGAGTTGAAACCCGGAGAAAGACTTCTGGAGATCGCCCTTGCGGAGAGGCTGGGTGTGAGCAGAACTCCGGTCCGTGAAGCCATGCGTAAGCTGGAACAGGAAGGCTGGTGGTGATGATCCCGAGAAGAGGAGCCCAGGTTGCAAGTATCACGGAGAAAGATCTCAACGATGTTCTGGAGGTGCGTATTGCCCTTGAGAATGTTGCCATAGAGAAAGCCTGCAAGCTGATCACGGAGGAAGAGCTGGGACGGCTCTGGGTGGCAGCCAAGGAATTTGAGAAGACCAAGGCAGAGGGAAATCTGGTACGTCTTGCCGAGACAGACGTTGCTTTTCATGAGATCATATACCAGGCATCAGATAACAAACGTCTGAACCAGGTGCTGAATAATTTAAGAGAGCAGATGTACCGCTACCGTGTGGAATATCTGAAAGAAGAGCAGACAAGAAACCTTCTTGTCAATGAGCATGAGGAACTGGTGAAAGCGATCCGTGATGGAAATGTGGAGAGAGCTCAGGAGATTTCCTTCAATCATCTGGAGAACCAGAGGAAGGCCATCATTCGCACCATCCGCGCAGAGAACGAGGCGAAAGAGGACAAGAAGAAAGAATAAAAATAAGATATATGGGGATATTAAGAGAGATGTCAGGACGACATCTCTCTTTTTTCATATGGTAATTTATTTGATCATATGTGTATGGATGCCTGGAAAGGAGGGGGTATTTGTGGAAGACAGAAAAATATCAGCATTGCTCCACGAGAACGAAACTTACATCCGAAAACGCTGTGAAAACTGCGATGATATTCTGATCCGGCCCATGGTTCTTGGGGAAGGCCATAAGGTAAACTGTCTTATGGTCTATATCGAGGTTACAGTTTCCAATATGATGCTGGACGACTCTGCCATTGGAAAAATGGTAAATCATTTCTGGGAAATACCGGCAGAAAAGATCCGGGAATTTATTCGGAAAAATAGTCTTGGAATCGCTGATGCAGAAGAATTATCTACTATGGAGGAGGTATTTTCTGCAATGCTTGCGGGAAATGCTGTTTTCTTTATGGATGGCTATGACAAAGCCATGAAAATATCCAGCAGGGGATATCCTGGCCTTGATGTATCCGAGGCAGAGACGGAAAAAGTCCTCAGAGGATCCAAAGAGGGCTTTTGCGACAGAGTAAAAATTAATGCGGCTCTCATACGAAAGCGGCTTCGGGATACCAGGCTGAAAGTAGAACAGCAGGATATAGGTGTGCGTTCCCATACAGTAGTCCAGTTATTATATGTGGATGACCTTGTACATGAGGAACTTCTGGAATCCATCAAAGAGCGCCTGGAATTCTTTACAGTGGACGGAATTCTGGACAGCGGCATGCTGGAGCAGCTGACCGAAGAAGCCTGGTATTCACCGTTTCCGCAGTTTCAGACAACGGAGCGGCCTGACCGTGCTGCACAGGAACTTCTTAATGGAAAAGCAGTTCTGCTCTGTGATAACTCGCCTGTGGCGCTGGTACTTCCAGGAGCTTTCAACAGCTTTATGGAAAGCAGTGAAGACTGGTACAATCGTTTTGAGATGACATCGTTTCTGCGGGTATTGCGGTATCTGGCCATGGCTGTGGCAACGCTCCTTCCGGGACTTTATCTGGCTGTGATCCGTTTTCATACACAGGTGCTTCCTGCAAATCTGATCCTTTCTTTTGCCCAGGCAAGGGAAGGCGTGCCTTTTTCCAGTGTGGTGGAACTTGTATTTCTGGAGCTTTCATTTGAGCTGATCCGGGAGGCTGGGGTTCGGATTCCGGGGGAACTTGGAAATGCCATCGGCATTGTCGGAGGCTGATCATCGGACAGGCAGCAGTGGAAGCAAACCTGGTAAGCCCGGTGGTGGTTATTATTGTAGCTTTGACTGCACTTGGTTCCCTGGCAATTCCAAATGAAGAATTTGCTTCTGCATTCCGTCTTTTAAAATATGTGTTTTTGTTTCTGGGCGGATATCTGGGGATTTTTGGGATTGTGCTGGGGTTGTATCTCACAGCTGCACATTTAGCCGGACTTTTAAGCTTTGGTGTCCCATATCTGGTACCTTTCGTGGAAAAAAACGGAGAGTCGGAAACCGGTGGAAGGATCTTGAGGCTTCCCTTCCGAAAAAGGAAATTCCGTCCGCTTTATGCGCGCAGTGACCAGAAAAGAAGACTTAGAACTTTGGACTGGCGGCAGAAAGGAAAAGGTGTATGAGGTTCGCAGAAAACAACAGGATTTCTCACAGGCAGCTTTTCAGACAGATCATACTGGTATTTCCGGCACCATTTTTGCTGTGCCTGTTTCAGGGTGGTTCCATGATCGGAGAAAGTGCAGTGGCGGGGACTGTGACAGCGGCAGTTATTCTTCTGTTTTATGTGATCTGGCTGATCAGGTTAGGGCCTGCATACAGTGAGATGGCAAAAACTGTTGGAAATATTGCTGTACGGTTTGTTGGGCTTTTCTTTCTGGTATATGTGATCTTAAGTGCAGCTTTTCTTGCAGATCTCATGGCACAGGTAGTTCCGTCAAGTCTGATCAGCGGTATCTCCGGAAAATCTCTCTCTCTTCTGGCAGTGGCAGCCTGCAGCATTGGCACACATCGGGGAATGCAGCGTCGTGGAAGGATCGCAGAAGTGTCAGGAGGAATTTTTCTGGCAGGAATAATCCTGCTGATGATATTAAGCGCAGGTCAGGGAAAAACGGAATATTTTCTTGAAGTCTGGAATGGAGAAAACAGCGGATTTTCAGGGGAGGAATGGATGGGCAGCACCTGGATGCTCTTAAGTGCTTTTTCCGGGGTGGGGCTTCTGCCTTTTGCCCTGGATAAAGTAGAAAAACAGGGAAGTGCAAGGAAACCGCTGATTTCAGGGCTGCTTACAGTGTGTGGCGTTGTACTTGGAATGCAGATTCTTCTTCCGGCAGTGTTTGGGCGTGAGAGACTTTTCACGGAGGTATATCCCATCCTGCCGCTTCTGGATGGGGCAGATCTTCCGGGAAATGTACTGGCCAGATTCGATGTGATCTGGATGGGATTTCTTGTGTTTGGGCTGTTTTTTTCTATGGGAAGTCTGTTTCATTATGGGAACCAGATCGCGGCCGGAACGAAGCTGGGAACCGGGAGATACTGGATCCCTGCGGCAGGCTGGATTCTTTCCGTATATAATTGGAATGGTTACGGAATCAGAGATTATTATGGCAGTTATCTTGGATATGTTTTTGTGCCGGGACTTCTTGTGATACAGCTGCTTCTGGGCATGGGAAACCGCGGACACAGAAGAAAAAAAGTGGCAGCAGCAGCTTTGTTTCTGACAGTATGTCTGACCGGAACAGGATGTGCTGCCGTAGAACCGGAAAAAAGAATCTATCCACTTGCTCTGGGAGCAGGAGCTCTGGAGCAGGGGTTTATGCTGAAATACGCAATGCCTGACATGAATGTCACCACAGGACAGGAAAAGCCAGATGAAGATCCTGTGTCAGTTCTGACTATTGCAGGAGCGGATTTTAATGAGATCGAGAAGATTTACAATCGTTCCCAGGAAAAATATCCGGATCTTGGTCATCTGCAGGTTGTGATCCTGGATGAAAATATGCTCACAGAAGAGAATCGGGCGGCTTTTATCCATTATCTGAAACAGGAGGAGCATGTGGGAGAGGATGTTTATGTGTTCCGCACTCAGATGCTCTCGGATGTTTTTCACTGGCAGGGTGCGCAGCAAAGTTCTGTAGGGGAATACCTTCAGGGAATCCAGGAAAACCGGACTTCCGGGCAGCAGAAAAAGGGAGTTACTCTCCGGGAAGTGTATCATCAGTTTTATAAAGACGGGACTCTGCCGTGGCTTCCTTCTGTGTGGGTGAACAGTGATCTTCTGGAAGTAGATTACGGAAATAGTGAATAAAGTCAGAAGATCTGGTAAATAATTGAGATACCTTAAGGAAAAAGAAAAGCAGGGGGAAGATCTGATGAGGAAGATCGGAGAGAGACTTGAAATAAGCAGCAGATTCAGGAAAATACTGAGGGCTTTGGCTGTGGCAGCTGTGATACTGACTATTACAGCTGGATGTGCAGATTATATTGGAGCATGGCGCACCGGCGGCTTAGAGAACAATGCAGGAAGTATAGCGAAAAATACAGAAGATAACACACATAATATACCGGAGTTTTATAACCCGCAGCTCTATGCGTGGTGGGGAACCATCTACCCGGAATTCTGTTTTGAAAAAGGCGAGGATACCGATGAAACTAAGCCTGTGAAGCTCTCCTTCTGGCTTGCGAAAGCTCTTGATTGGTGATACAATATTCTAACGATTAATCAATTCAGGAGAAAAGATCAATGAATATAGATAGAAATGCACCGGTAGGTGTGTTTGATTCCGGTATCGGAGGGCTGACAGTAGCCAGGGAGATCATGCGCAATCTCCCTTCCGAAAAAATAGTATATTTTGGAGATACGGCGAGAGTTCCATATGGAAGTAAATCCAGGGAGACGGTAATCCGTTATTCACGCCAGATCATCCATTTTCTTCAGGAGCAGAAGGTCAAGGCTATTGTGGTAGCCTGCAACACAGCCAGTGCTTTTGCCCTGGATGCAGTTCGTGATGAGTTGGATATTCCTATTATAGGAGTGATCGAATCCGGTGCAAGGATCGCTGCCCAGGAGACGAAGAATAAGCGGGTGGGAATTATCGGTACAGTTGGAACAGTGGGCAGCGGTATCCACGCTTCCTATCTGAAAGAACTGGACCCGGAGATCACAGTGATCGGCAAGGCATGTCCGCTGTTTGTCCCGCTTGTTGAGGAGGGCTGGCTTCATGATCCGGTCACAGAGGAAGTGGCCAGAAGATATCTCAAAGAGCTTCAGGATCAGGAGATCGACACATTGATCCTTGGATGTACTCATTACCCTCTTCTTCGTTCTACGATCCGTAAGATCATGGGAGAGGAAGTACGTCTGGTGAATCCGGCTTATGAGACTGCACTGGAGCTTCGAAAGCTTCTGACAGATAAGGATCTTGTAAGCGATGAGACAGTGGAAGAGGAATTTCCGTATCGCTTTTACGTAAGTGATCTGGCTGAGAAATTTAAAGATTTTGCCAATTCGATCCTGCCGTACAATGTAGAAAAAACGCAGAAGATTGATATTGAGAAGTATTGAAGTTACTATTCACAGAGCAAATTATGCGTTTACTGATCACGAAGTGAAGTGAGCAGTATAAGTATTAGGAGAAAAAGAGAAATGCAGAAAGAAGTTTTGATCCATGTAAGAGGACTTCAGATGATGGATGCACAGGGAGATCAGGAGCCGATTGAGATCGTTGTTCCGGGACAGTATTATTTCCGCAATGGTTCCCATTATCTCAGATATGAGGAGATTCTGGATGAGAGTTCAGAGCCGACTGTCAATTACATAAAAATGTCTGAGAGAGGTCTGGAAGTCAGCAAGAAAGGCCTGGTCAATGTACATATGGTATTTGAGCAGGGAAAGAAAAATATGACTTATTATACAACTCCTTACGGAACACTTCAGATGGGAATTGCAGCTACCAATCTGGAACTGACAGAGAGTGAGGAGAATCTTCACATGAAAGCAGATTATGCACTTGATATGAATGAAGAACATGTGGCAGACTGTTATCTGGCAATCCAGGTGCAGCCAAGAGACTGCAAGGATTTTGTCTTATAAAACCCCAAAATAGCGGATAAGAGTGATTTTATCCATCTGACGAAGAAACAAAAAAACCGCTGTGTCACTTAAGAATGCATCTTTAAGTGACACAGCGGTTAATTACTTTATAAGTTACATTATTTGCGGAATCTGGCGAGGAAGCCTTTTTTCTTCTTCTGCGGAGTTTCAAGTGAACCGCGGATTCCTTTAACGCCAACGATGTAGAGACCGCTGACTTCTGCTTTGATCTCTTTTTTAACCGGGATCAGATCGAAAACTTTTTCATCTGCGATGAGAATGCTGATCTTCGGACCAACTTTTGCTTTAACGATCGGAAGTTGGAACGGCGCATAAGTTTAGGCGTCTGGTCGATGACCATCTGCGGAAGTCCGGAATCTTTTAAAGGCATCCGTTTTTTATCGATGACCAGCATGGAAACTGTCTGCTTGTTAGCCTGGATCTGAGCCTGCTGTTCGTCCTGTTTTTTCTGAGCCTTTTTTCCGAAGAAATAGAGAGCGATTAATGCTGCGATCAGAATAACGAGGATGACCAGAAGAACAATGGTAACTGTACTCATTTGAGAATCCCCCTGTATGTATATTTGTTTCGCAATCGGTTACATTACGTAAACATCATTTTAGCATTGTTTCAGGAAAAAGGCAATTAAAAAGTTAAAAAGACAGGGGGAACGGTGGAAATTTCGACGGTTACACGGTATAATGACAGTGAGGCATTTTACGATGTATGGTGAGTAAATTTGCAGGAAATAACTATAGTTGAGACTGAGATAAATATTCTGGACAGGCCAGAGATGGAGGAAAACAAATGGAAAAGGGAAAGCATCAGGGAACACGCCCGGAAATGGGAACCCCGGAGTATGAGGAATGGCGTAAACGGATGCTTGCACGCAGGCGAAAACGTTTGCAGAGAGAACGGAGGAAACGGCTGATCGCCATGGGAGTGGCACTTGTATTAGTAATAGGCGGTGTTTCCGCAGGAGTCAACAGCTGTAAGGGGAAAAAAACCTCTGTATCCCGTCAGGATAAAATTTCTGCCAATGCGAAAACGGATTCCGCAAAAGATACGGCAGCATCAGACGGAAGTGCTGCAGATTCCAAAACATCAGATACCGCAGGAGGTTCAGCAACAGTGAAGGATATACTTGTGCAGGCAGATATCCTGGCACAGCAGTATAACTATGATGAAGCAATTAAACTTCTGAAACAGGATTCATCCTACTCTTCTAATGAGAAGATGCAGGCAGCAGTAAAGAAATACGAAGAAACGAAAGCAACCTGTACAGCGTGGCCACTTGAAAAAGTGACCCATGTTTTTTATCATATACTGATCAAAGACACATCAAAAGCCTTTGACGGAGATTATAAAGAAGCAGATTACAATCAGGTTATGACTACCATAGATGAATTTAACAAGATCACCCAGACCATGTACGATGAAGGCTACGTTATGGTAAGCATCAAGGATATGGCAAAGGCAGATGAAAACGGCAATATGACAGAAGGTGAGATCCTTCTTCCACCGGGTAAAATCCCGTTTGTTCTTTCTCAGGATGACGTATGTTATTATCACTACATGGATGGCGACGGTTTTGCCACGAAATTGGTTGTGGATGATGAGGGGAAGATCCGCAACGAATATGTGGAAGATGATGGAAGCATATCAGTTGGTGATTACGATATGGTACCGCTGATCGACCGTTTTGTGGAAGAGCATCCGGATTTCTCATACAGGGGAGCCAAGGGAATCATTGCACTTACCGGATATAATGGAATTCTGGGATACAGAACAGATGAAAGCTACGAGACCCGTCCGGCTGATCTGGATGACAACAAAGTAGAATGGCTTAATGAACATCCGGATTTCAGTCTGGAAAAAGAGCGCGAAGGTGCAAAAAAAGTGGCAGATGCCATGAAAGCTGAAGGTTGGGAATTTGCAAGCCATACCTGGGGACATCAGAATGTTGGACAGATCTCTCTGGAGAAACTTCAGGCAGACACTGAGAAATTCAAGAAAAATGTGGATCCGCTGATCGGGGGAACGGATATCATTATTTTTGCTTTTGGGACAGATATTACTGATGCCGAAGACTACTCCGGCGATAAATTCGAATATCTGAAAAATCAGGGGTACAATTATTACTGTAATGTGGATTCCAGTCAGTATTTTGTGCAGATCAGGGACAGATACTTCAGACAGGGCAGAAGAAACCTGGATGGATACAGAATGTATTACAATCCGGAACTTCTGGAAGATCTTTTTAATGCAAAAGATGTTTTTGATCCGGCAAGACCTACGCCGGTACCGCCAATGGGCTGATAAATTTTTTATCTGTACAGCAACGAGGGGACATTAAAGAAAGGGGCTACTATTATTATGAAGAAAAAAATTGCAGGTGTACTGACAACAGTACTTGCAGCATCGCTTTTTGTGGGAGGAAACGTACCTGTTACCACACAGGTTGGCAGTATGGCAGCAGAATCACAGGAAGACGAAGATACACAGGCAGATGAGGCAGAAGCTGAAAGCGGCGAAGATACACAGTCTGAGGTGGATGAGGAAGAGGCGAAGTAGCAGCGGATCCGGAAGATCAGCCGGCAGCTGCCGAGACACCGGAAGAAGAGGCAAAAGCAGAGAAAGAAACACAGAAACGCGAGGCATCCGAAGATACCTCTTCCAGCACATCTTCAGATGAGAAAGCACTTCTTAAAAAAGCCAAAAAACTGGCGCAGCAGTATGATTATACAGGTGCGATCTCAACCCTGAAAAACAACTGGAAATTTGCAACCAGTGATAAGATGCAGGAAGCAGCAGCAGCTTATATGAAGAAGAGAGATGCCTGTGTGGAATATCCGCTGGAGAAGATTACCCATGTATTTTTTCATTCCCTGATCGTGGATACAGACAGGGCTTTTGACGGTGATTCCGATGAAGCCGGATATAACCAGATGATGACCACAGTCAGTGAATTTAAAAAGATGCTCCAGATCATGTATGATAAGGGGTATGTTCTGGTAAGTCCTCATGATATGGCAGTTGTGAATGACGACGGAACTATGAGTAAAGGCAAGATCATGCTTCCGGAGGGCAAGATCCCGTTTGTTCTCTCAGAAGATGATGTAAGCTATTATCATTATATGAATGATGACGGATTTGCATCAAAGCTTGTGATCGACGATAACGGAGATATCAAATGTGAGTATACGAAAGCAGACGGAAAAACAGTGACCGGTGACTATGACGTTGTGCCGATCCTGGATTCCTTTATCAAAGAGCACCCGGATTTTTCCTATCACGGAAGAAAAGGAATCCTGGCTATGACCGGTTATAACGGTGTTCTGGGATACCGCACAGACGGAGCCTATAAGACCGGGAAGAACCTGCAGGACGATCAGAAGGCTTTTCTCAAGGCTAATCCGGATTTTGATTATGATAAAGAAGTAAAAGCAGCCAAAAAAGTGGCAAAAGCCATGAAGAAAGATGGCTGGGAATTTGCAAGCCATACCTGGGGGCACAGAAATGCCACAACATCCACAGCAGCTGAGCTGAAAACTGATAACAAGAAATGGGAAAAATATGTGGCACCGATCCTTGGAAAAACAGATATGATCATTTTTGCTTTTGGTGCAGATATCGGTGACTGGGAAGGATATACTTCTGACAATGCCAAGTATGAGTACTATAAGAGCCGGGGATATCGTTATTTCTGCAATGTGGATTCCAGCCAGTATTTTGTGCAGATCACAAGTGAATACTTCAGACAGGGAAGAAGAAACCTGGATGGCTACAGAATGTACTATAATCCGGATATGTTAAGCGATCTTTTTGATGTATCGGATGTATGGGATTCATCCAGACCGACACCGGTTCCTGAGATGTAAATAAATTTTACAGATACGTAAGAAAAAAAGACTATAATTCTATCATACGTGATTTTCGAAATGGTTTTGATGAAGGGAGTAGGATATGAAGAAAAAAGCATATCTTGTTGTTCTTGCATTGTGTACAGCTCTGGCGTTTACAGCCTGCGGCACAACAACAGATAAAAAAGAGAATACAAAATCTACGGCAGAAGCACAGGATACGACCAGTACGGATCAGAAAGATTCAGGATCAGAGGATTCTGACAGTGCAGATCCATCAGATAAAGATACCAAAACTACAGTTTCCGGAGATACAAGACTTGTTTCTGTGGATGATGTGAGCAAGTATGTTACTATTGGACAGTATAAAGGACTTTCACTTGATAATACTGTGGAAGCAGTGTCAGATGATGCTGTTGAAGGAAGAGTGGAGCAGGAACTCCAGAATAAGGCAGAAGAAGTTACGGAAGGCAGTGTTCAGGAAGGTGATATTGTTACCATCAATTATGTGGGAACAAAAGATGGAGTGGCATTCGACGGAGGTACAGCGAATAATTATGAACTGACCATCGGTTCCGGCACATTTATTGACGGTTTTGAGGATGGGATCATCGGTATGAAGAAGGGCGAGACAAAAGATCTTGACCTTACTTTCCCGGAAGAATATTCTGCTGAGGATCTTGCAGGACAGGAAGTTACATTTAAGGTAACACTGCAGAGCTTTAAGAGAGCACCTGAGCTTACAGATGAGTGGGCTGCCAAGAATACAGACTGCAAGACTGCAGAAGACTATAAAAAAGAAATCCGAAAAACTCTGGAGAGCGAAGCAAAGACAAGCGCGCAGAATACACTCCGTGAAACTGCGTGGAACACTGTGCTTTCAGCATCTGAGGTGAAGGAATATCCTCAGGATGATCTGGACACTGCAAAAACAGAGTTCAGGACACTTTATGAGAATTATGCAAAACAGGCTGATATGACACTGGAGGATTTTGTGAAAGCCCAGGGAATTTCCATGGATGATTTTGAAGAGCAGAGTGGCCAGTATGCGGAGTACAAGGTGAAACAGAATCTGATTGTGCAGGGAATCATGGATGCTGAAAAAATGACTCTTGAGGATAAAAAATCTCTTTCCGTTCAGGATGAACTGATCAAAGCATACGATGTCAAGGATCTGGCGGCACTTGTAGATAAATACGGGCAGGCAGCGGTAGATGAAGCTATCGGACTTCTGAGAGTGGAAGATTTTATTCTGGACAATGCGACTGTAGATGAAAAAGTTACAGCCGGGGATACAGAAGGTGAGAATGGTGATGATCCTTCCACAGACGGCAGCAGCGCAGAAGGCGAAGTAGATGAAGAACTGGAAGCTGCAGAAGCTACGGATATGGTTCCAGGGGAATAGTACAGAACCGATATGCGGTTCCCGGAAATTTTTTTCGGGAACCGTTTTTGTACGGGAAAAACATGTGAGAAAATTAAGAGATTCTTTCGGGAAATGCCATTGTATTTAATTGACAAATGAGGTATGATTAAAGGCAGAAATTAAAGAAAGTTATATAGAGATATAAACGGGGATTTGAGAAATGGACAAAAGAGTTTTACGTGAACGAATGCGCAGAAAACAGCAGCAGTTGAGACGACGCAGGATGATGAAACGTGTGACGTGTGTGATTGCGGCAGTTCTTCTGCTTATTTTTGTTGTCAGAGGCGTAATTCTTCCGATTGCCAATCGTGTAGGTGGCGGAAGCAGTAAAGAGGCAGAGACGGTAAATGTACAGGCAGACACATCGGGATCTTCGTCTGACAGCAGCACCGGGGAAGATACTGCATCGGCAGATGCGGCCGATTTATCCGACTCATCAGCGGATGACAGCAGCACAGATGCCACAGTAATGCCGGTAAAAGGTACCGCAGCAGGAGACAGGCTTTCTGTTATGACACCAGGCTGGCATGAGAATTCCAATGGCAAATGGTATCAGAATCCGGATGGTACATATTATATTAATGGTTTTGCAGAGATTGACGAAACTACATACAGTTTTGATGAGAATGGATACATGCAGACAGGCTGGGTTGAGAAAGGTGTGAAGGATTACTATTTCAATGAGGATGGTTCCTATGATCCTTCCAAAAAGCGTCCGATGATCGCACTGACCTTCGATGATGGCCCGGGAGAGTACACAGAGACTCTTCTTGATACTGTTGAGAAATATAATATTCATGTTACTTTCTTTATGTTGGGACAGAATATGGAAGGTCGTGAATCAACAATACAGAGAATGCTTAAGCTTGGATGCGAGATCGGAAACCATACCTGGGATCATCCTTCCCAGACACTTCCTAACATGGATCTGGATTCTGTTATACAGGAGTTCCAGAAGACAGACGATGCCCTTGTGAAAGCCTGCGGACAGGCTGCAACTGTCTGCCGTGCACCATATGGTGCCATTACAGAGGAGCAGATGTCAGCAGTAGGTAAACCGTTCTTTATGTGGTCTACAGATTCACTTGACTGGAAGCTGATGGATGCGGATGCAGACTATAATGAAATCATGAATGACAGCGGACTGGGAGACGGTTCCATTATCCTGATGCATGATATTCATGAGCCATCTGTAAAATGTGCAACAGAGAAGCTGATTCCTGAGTTGATCAATGAAGGATATAAACTTGTGACAGTCAGTGAGCTTGCAGAGGCTAAGGATGTTACTTTACAGAGTGCTTCCTATTCCGATTTCTGGGACAGCTCCCTGCAGGCCGGTCGTGTTGCAGGATATGCCGGAAATTCCGGTGACTCCTCTGACAGCAGTGATTCTTCTGACGGAAGTGATTCTTCTGATGGAAGTGATTCCACAGATGGTTCTGATATAAGCGATGGATCTTCTGACAGCTCTGATAGTTCTTCCGATGGAAGCGGCGATGGCAGTGATTATTCTGACGGTTCCGATGGTGGAAGTTCTGATGACGGAAGCTACGATGATGGCTCCTATGATGATGGTTCCTACGACGACGGAAGCGAAGAATATTAAGTAAAAATATCGGAAATTATTTAAAGAGATCTGGGTGACAAAATGCGTGTCATTCAGGTCTTTTTTTGACTTTATCCGACACTGTCGGATAATAGACACATATCGGATGGAGGGGGTTTTTCCTTGACTGAAAATATAGGGATTGGTATAATTATAGAATAAAAAACTCCACTAATAATTGGGGAATGAACGGTGGCAGAACTATAAAGGGAGGTACCTGAAAATGGGAAAGAAATTGCAGTTTACGGAGCTTGACCAGTATCTTTTTGGTCAGGGTACGCATTATGATATTTACAGAAAACTGGGGGCTCATCCGGATACGCAGAACCGGAAAAAAGGAGTTTATTTCGCAGTGTGGGCGCCGAATGCGCAGGCGGTTTCTGTTATAGGTGAATTCAACGGATGGAATAATGAGAAGAATCCTATGAAGAAAGTTGGAACGATTGGTGTTTATGAGACATTTATACCTGGAGCCAAGATCGGACAACTGTATAAATTTTACATTACGGGAGCTCATGGTGAAGAGCTTTACAAGGCAGACCCGTATGCCAATGAAGCTGAGCTGCGTCCAGGAACTGCATCCCGGATCACAGATATTACCAACTATAAATGGAAAGATGTTACCTGGATGAAGAACCGTGAGAATTTTGATCCGGATACAAGTGCCATGTCCATTTATGAGGTACATCCGGTTCCTGGATGAAACATCCACAGTCAGAGCAGGATGAGGACGGATTCTATTCCTACAAAGAGCTGGCACCGAAGCTTGCCCAATATGTTAAGAAGATGGGGTATACACATGTTGAGCTTATGGGTATTGCCGAACATCCTTTTGACGGTTCCTGGGGATATCAGGTAACCGGCTATTATGCACCGACATCCCGTTATGGAACTCCGCAGGATTTCAAATATTTTGTTGATTATCTTCACCGTCAGAAGATAGGAGTTATTCTTGATTGGGTACCTGCCCACTTCCCGAAAGATGCCCATGGACTTGCCAATTTTGACGGAACAGCTGTATATGAACATGCAGATCCGAGACAGGGTGAGCATCCGGACTGGGGAACCAAGATTTATAATTATGGTCGTCCTGAGGTCAAGAATTTCCTGATCGCCAATGCCCTTTACTGGGTGGAGGAGTGCCATGTTGATGGTCTTCGTGTGGATGCAGTTGCTTCTATGCTATATCTTGATTATGGTAAGAAGGATGGAGAATGGGTTGCCAATAAATTCGGCGGCAACAAGAATCTTGAAGCTATTGAATTCTTTAAACACCTGAATACAGTTGTGCTTGGAAGAAACCATGGAACTGTGATGATCGCAGAGGAGTCCACAGCATGGCCAATGGTGACAGGCAAGGCTGAGGATGACGGACTTGGATTCTCCCTGAAATGGAATATGGGTTGGATGAACGACTTCCTGGAATATATGAAGCTGGATCCGTATTTCCGTAAATTTAACCACAATAAGATGACTTTTTCCATGACATATGCCTATAGTGAGAAGTATGTTCTTGTTCTTTCCCACGATGAGGTTGTACATCTGAAGTGCTCTATGCTTGAGAAAATGCCGGGAGAACTGGATGATAAATTCAAAAACCTGAAAGTCGGTTACACATTTATGTTCGGGCATCCTGGCAAAAAGCTTCTTTTCATGGGACAGGATTTTGGCCAGCTGCGCGAGTGGAGTGAAGCGAGGGAGCTTGACTGGTATCTTCTTGGAGAGGAGAATCATCAGAAGCTGCAGCAGTATGTCAGTGATCTTCTCCATCTGTATAAGAAGTATCCGGCACTTACGGAGCAGATAATGATTCGTCAGCGTTTGAGTGGATCAATGCCAATGATGGTGACAGAAGCATTTTCAGCTTCATCCGTAAATCTCCGACAGGCCGCAATAATATTCTGGTCGTATGCAACTTCACACCGGTGGCACGTCCGGATTACCGTGTAGGCGTACCGAAGAAGAAACAGTACAAACTGGTTCTCAATGAACAGGGACTTCTGGAGAAGGGCAAGATATTTAAGGCTGAGAAACAGAATTGCGACAACCGTGACTTTTCCTTTGCATATCCGCTGGAGCCATATGGGGTCGGTGTATTTACATATTGATAAATTGATGATTGACAAATGCTTTTTTGTACAGTATAGTGAAACCATATAAAGGGGAGTAGCTGACACGTCAGTGTTCATGATGTCGTCAATCTCACAGGTTTCAGCCTGTCCGTATCGTGATGAAACAGCGAGACTTTTTATTGCATATTTTATGTGCAGTAAAAGTCTCTTTTTTTTATCATTATTTTGCCCATACTATTCATAAACAGAATGAGAAAGGAAAGATGTCTATGAAAGCTTATTACAACGAGACAGCAGACAATGTCAGAAGAGAATTAAACGGAACCATGGACTTTATGACAGATGAGGAAGTGAAGAAACGGCAGGAGAAATTTGGCCCCAATCAGCTTACGGAGGGAAAGAAAAAAAGTGTCTTTCATATCTTTCTGGAACAGTACAAAGATTTTCTGGTGCTGATCCTTATTGTTTCTGCTGTGGTTTCCCTGTTTCTTGGTGAGACGGAAAGCGCAGTTGTAATCCTGATCGTGATCACCATGAATGCGGTTCTGGGAACTGTGCAGACTATCAAGGCAGAAAATTCCCTGGACAGCCTGAAACAGCTGGCATCACCGGAAGCGAAAGCAGTGCGTAATGGGATTGTTGTCCGTATTCCGGGACGTGAACTTACAGTAGGTGATATCGTCCATCTGGAAGCCGGTGATTACATTCCTGCAGACGGCCGCATACTGGAAAGTGCAAGTTTGAAAACGGATGAGAGTGCACTTACAGGAGAAAGCCTTGGGTAGATAAGATCTGTGATGCACTGGAAGGTGAGCTCCCTCTGGGAGATCGAAGAAATATGGTGTTTTCCGGCAGTTATGTTACTTATGGCCGTGGATCCTTTATAGTAACGGATATTGGAATGAACACAGAAGTGGGAAAGATCGCCAGTCTTTTAAAAAATGCTTCTGAGAAAAAGACTCCGCTTCAGGTCAACCTCGATAACTTTGGAAAAAAGCTTTCTGTGCTGATCCTTGTATTATGTGCAGCACTTTTTGCCCTGCAGGTGCTGAAAGGCGGAAATGTGGCAGATGCGTTTCTGTTTGCGGTGGCACTGGCTGTAGCTGCGATCCCGGAAGCATTAAGTTCTATTGTGACGATCGTGCTGGCTTTCGGAACCAGAAAAATGGCAGGAGAAGGTGCGATCATCCGAAAGCTCCAGTCAGTGGAAAGTCTGGGAAGTGTGTCAGTGATCTGTTCTGATAAAACGGGAACTCTCACACAGAACAAAATGACCATCGAGCATTATTACGCAGACGGACAAGATGTTCCCGCAGATCAGGTGGATCCTGGCAATCCGCTGCATAAACAGATGCTTTACTTCAGCATTTTGTGCAACGATTCTACAAATATTGAAGGTCAGGAGATCGGTGATCCTACAGAAACAGCCATGATCAATCTGGGCGATCATGTGGGGGTTCCTGCACAGCGGATCCGTGAGGCTTATCCAAGGATCAGCGAAGTTCCTTTTGACAGTGAAAGAAAGCTGATGTCCACATTTCATAAAATGAATGCAGGCAGGTATTTTTCTGGTTTGAGAGAGCAGAGCATTTGCATTCATGAGCATGCGGCAGAGAGAAATATGAATGGTCGCTTAACAGAAGATTATACTATGATCACCAAGGGTGCAGTTGATGTTATGCTGGATCGTGTGGATTATATCCAGAAAGGTGGAAAAACAGTCCCCGTCTCGGCTGAGGATGTGGAAAACATCTGCCGGGTCAATGAGCAGTATTCAAGAGAAGGGCTGCGTGTTCTGGGAATCGGTTACAGAAGTTTTTCCCAGGCAAAAAATATCTCTGCAGACGATGAAAAAGGGCTGGTTTTTCTGGGGCTTATCGCAATGATGGACCGCCTCGCCAGGAGAGTGCAGCTGCTGTTGCTGACTGTAAACGCGCAGGAATCTGCCCTGTGATGATCACAGGAGACCACAAAGTGACAGCAGCAGCTATCGCAAAAAGGATCGGGATCCTGGAGGATATCTCACAGGCCTGCGAGGGTTCGGAGATCGATAAACTCAGTGATGAAGAACTTAATAGTTTTGTGGAAAATATCCGGGTTTACGCGCGTGTGACACCGGAGCACAAGATCAGGATTGTCCGTGCATGGCAGGAACGGGGAAATATTGTGGCAATGACCGGAGATGGTGTCAATGATGCACCTGCTCTTAAGCAGGCGGATGTAGGTGTTGCCATGGGAATTACAGGAACGGAAGTTGCAAAGGATGCAGCATCCATGGTCCTGACGGATGACAATTTTGCCACGATCATTAAGCTGTGGAGAGTGGCCGGAATATTTATGAAAATATCAAAAAGGCGATACAGTTTCTTCTTTCGGGAAATTTTGCTGCAATTCTGGTAGTGATCGCAGCTTCGCTGGCCGGATTGCCGGTTCCTTTTGCACCGGTACATCTGTTGTTCATCAATCTTCTTACAGATAGTCTGCCGGCAATTGCACTGGGGCTGGAACCTTACAGACATGATGTGATGGATGAGAATCCGAGGCCAATGAACGAATCCATTCTTACAAAAAAATTTCTGCAGCGGATCGCCGTGGATGGTGTTGTGATCGGTGCAGCGGTTTTGGCAGCATTTCTCATTGGCTACAGAGATGGAAATGCAGTGTTGGCAAGCACGATGGCGTTTGCGGTGCTGTGCCTTGCAAGGCTTGCACATGGGTATAGTTGCAAGTCAGATAAAAGGGTGATATTTACCGGAAAGTTTTTTAATAATCGATATATGCAGGGGGCTTTTCTTGCCGGTTTTGTTCTGCTGACGCTGGTTGTTACGGTTCCGGTGCTGAGAGGATTTTTTGCGGTACAGACACTTAACGCAGGGGAACTTGGAATCGTTTATGGGCTGGCTGTGGGAAGTATGCTGGTGATACAGGGATTGAAGAGTCTGATAAAAAGGTGATTTGGTAAAAAATACCGGGAGCAGAGAGACTTGAAATTTATAGATTCAGGTTTCTCTGTTTCCCGGTATTTTCAGTGAAAATTGTTTATTTTATGTAAGATTATACAATGAGTATGGGGACGATCATGGCTGTAAAGCTACGCTGCATATTGAATGTGTAATATAATTTTTGCCTGGTTGATTATTCTTCGCTGTCATAGTCGCCGGTGTCGTCGTAGCTGCTGTCATCATAGGAACCGTCATCATATGATCCATCATCATAGGAACTGTCGTCATAAGAACTGTCATCAGAACCATCGTCGGAACTGTCGTCTGAGGAATCATCCGTGTTGCCGGAACTGCTGTCAGCAGAGTTAAAATCTTCGGAATTGATGTCGATTCCCTTATCTGCGTAATACTGTTCGGCGGTAATGGAGTCAGTATCTTCCACGATATTTCCTGATGAGTCCACCATATTCAGGTCTGTATCAATGGTTACGTCCAGAAGATTGGTTCCTGTGGAAGGTGTGACATTCATGGACATGATCTCATTGAACTTCTTTTTCAGATTGTCCAGTGTGAATACACCATCCCCAATGTATTTCTGTACACCGTTCTGGGAAGCAAGTTCTTCTGTGTAATCAGAGAGCATATAAGGGCCGAATTCGCCGGCGTCACTGTTATAGTGCATTACCAGAGGTTCTACAGTTGGTGTAAGGATCTGGATGGATGTTTTTCCATTTTCTACTGTTTTCTGAATGGTAAATTTCGCCATTCCACCAAGAAGTTCTTCCAGTTTCTGCTGTGTGGATACGAAGTTTCCAAGAGAATAGAAGACAACAGTTTCGTTTCCTTTACCATCGGAAATACGGCCATATGGCTGGAGTACGTGAGGATGTCCGCCGATAATGACGTTTACACCCTGCTCCATAAGATATGCAGCCCATTGCTTTTCATATTCATTTGGCATAGTTTCATCTTCAGTGCCCCAGTGTGCAACAAAGATAATGCAGTCTGCCTGCTGTTTGGCTTTCTGGATCATAGTAGTGATCTTTTCCTTGCGGATCATATCGATCATGTATCCTTTCCTTCAATACCGCCTACGTTTGTGCCGTAGGTGTAATCCAGAAATGCGATCTTAATGCCGTTTACTTCGCGGATCTTGACAGTGTCTGCATCTTCCTGTGAATCATGAATTCCAAGAAGTGTGACATCCGGGTATTTTGTTTTCCAGAAATTTAAAGTGTCTGTAAGGAAGCCTTCTCCAAAGTCGTCAATGTGATTGTTGGCAGATTCAACTACGTTAAATCCTGCTTTTACGATGGCATCGCCAACTTCAGTTGGTGTTGCAAAAGACGGATAGGAGCTTACGCTGTCGTGGTCTGTTGTGAATACGGTTTCCTGGTCGATCATCCTGATGTCTGCATCCTTGATGGCGTCTGTGATGTGGGTGTAGATCTTATCGTAATTCCAGTTGCCGTCCTCAGATGCTCCTGCATCAATCAGGCTTTGATGATAAAGGTTGTCGCCCACTGCAATAACAGATGCAGTTGTGACATCGCTGGTAGTGGCGGTTGTTTCCGGCTTTTCTTTAGCTGCTGCTGTTTTTTTCTGGGCATCTATGGCTGGTTTGCGGATCATCCGGTAGTCCAGCTGGTTGAATAAAATAACCAGAACAGCCAGGACAATAACAGAAGCCAGAAGACTTGCCCGGGCATTGCTGCATTCACGGAAGTTCAGCGGGATATTCTCTTTAAAATTTCGCTTGACAGTCTTCCTGTTTTCACGCTCCTCCCGGAAATTCTGAAGCCCTTCCGTAAGATTCTCCTTTTTAAAAGGATTGTTGAAGTTCAGTGGAAATTTCATTTATGATTTACCTTAACTTTCTTTAAAATATGGATTTTTTGCTGTGAGGTTTATTATAGCAGATTTTTCAGGGGGTGGGAAGAGGGGCGGGTTTTGTAAAAGTTCATTTACAGGGTTTTTATAATGAATGAATATGGTATAATTTACATATCAGTAGGAGATGAATGAGCAATAGTACAATAATTTATGATGCACAGGAAATACACCGTGCAGTGACAGAGATGAATTGGCGACAGGAACTGTATAAAGAATGTAATCTGTAAAAATGTGACAGATATACAATAAATTACTTACAGAGGAGTATGAATATGGGCATTTACAGACGAAGAGCACAATATCATGAAACTGATCAGATGGGAATTATCCATCATTCCAATTATATTAAATGGATGGAGGAAGCCCGGATTGCGTTTATGGGAGAGATGGGATTTGGCTATGGTGAGGTTGAGAAACGGGGAATCGTTTCTCCTGTAGCCGGGGTTTCAGTTTCTTATAAAAAGCCGGTTCTGTTTGATGATGAAGTGGAGATCACAGTTTCTGTGAAAAAGTACAATGGTGCAGTTCTGGAGCTGGAGTATGAATTTTATAATGCAACGAGAAATGAGAGCTGTACGGCAGCCTCCTCGAAGCATTGCTTTACAAAAGACGGAAAACTGGTATCACTGAAGAGGGAAATCCCTGAACTGGATGAACTGTTCAGGAAGAGTCTGAAAGGAGAGAATGCCTGATGGAAGTAGTAGAAATGCTTGATAATCTGAAAGAAAAAGCCAGGAGAGATCCGGCACTTCGTGAAGAACTGCTGGCAACACGTGAGGAGAAAGAACCTCTGGCAGCTTTCTGCAAAAAGTGCCGGGAGCTGGGCGTTCCGGTTTATGAGATGGATCTTATTGCAGCAGGCGAGGAATTTTACGCAGCTATGAAACGAAGTACAAACGGCGGCGGGGAGAATTCACCGATGCTTGAAGGTGAAGATGATTTTTATGAATTGTTTTTTGCAGGGCTGTGATGTTTATCCCTGTCTGAAAATATTTACTACACAAAATGTAAGGAGTATTTTTAGACAGGGATTTTTATTTACTCAATCATATCAATATACTTCTCCAGCACCGGAAACTGCACCCCTCCGATCTTCAGCACTCTGCGGTGAAAGTCTTTCATATCGAAATCCTGTCCAAGTCGTTTTTGTTCGGCTGTGCGCAGATCCAGAAGACTTAAATATCCCCAGTAATATTTCAAATAATTTCCAGGAGTTTCCAGAATGTACTGGTAAATTTCCGAGATAACCGTACTGTCCTCAATACCAAAAGCCTTCAGAAAACTGGCAGACTCAGCCTGGCTCCATCCATTATAATGGATTTCAATATCCAGAAGAGAGTACATACAAAGGTTGATGCTGCGGTTTAGCCATGCAAGACGTGCAAGATCATAAGCAGAAGAATCCAGGATATAATCAGCTGCATATTCATAGGCAAAAGGCTCCACATAAGTAGCCCACCCTTCCGCAAACCCGGAAGTATCCAGAAGATTTCGGATTCCAGACGGATTCTGGCGTTCAAAACTAACTGTCTGATAAAGATGACCCGGGAATCCTTCATGAGCCAGAGTGGTAAAAAGCTCCAGACCCTGATAATTTGCGGACGGATTTATGTAGATCACATTAGGAGTACCCGTATCCATAGGCGGTGTGAGATAAAAAGCAGGACTTAGATAATCTTTCATGGAGTCATGCACAGTTTTAAGTTCAAAAGAAACATCCTCCAGTGGAGGAAAATCTGAGCTGATTTTTTTCTGCAGGGAAGAAAGTATCTGAGCTGGTCTCATTTCTGTAAAAGAAATTCCTTTATTAAGTGTGGTAAGAAGTTCCGGATTCTGGCGAAGCATATTTCCAACAATACCAATTTCACTGGAAAGCTGCCTGGAAAGCCGTTTTTCGATCTCTTTCACAGGAACATAAGTACCGGTCTGGCTTTGCAGAAGATAAAGATAGTACGCTTTACCACCTTTAAAATACGCCAGGCCGCGAGGATTTTTTCCAGTGCCCCGCAGAGCTTCCAGACCTGTCATAAGCTCCTGATAGGCAGGAATCACTTCCGTTTTCATAAGATTCTGATGAGTAAGAATCAGAGTCTGCTGTTCTGGACCGGAAAGTTTTCCGTAGTCTGAAATTTTTTTGCGGAAAATATCCAGCATATAGTTTTCATCCGGATTCCGGATAAAAGCACTGCACTGTGCAAGAATCCGGTCCAGCGTGGCATCACTCATAAAGAAACCGGCCTCAGATTTCTTCTGCTCAAATTTTATAATACTTTGAAAATACGGACGTATGGTGGTCAGAAGATTCAGGTAATCAGAGATATCCCGATCCTCATAAAAAGCATATTCAGCCAGAAGAACCGGTAGCTGTGCCTGGATTCCCAGGCTTGGTCCAAGAGGCTCCTGGAGAAGGTAATTATCGCCAAGAGATTTTTCTGTGTGATAATAGAGAAGCATGGAATCGAGAGTCATCTGATTTTCCGTGGAAAGATGACTGTAGCGGAATGCTTTCAGCTTATCCTCGTACTGCTGACAGACCTTGTAGGTGTTTTGCATATCTGTGGGAACCGTGCCAAGAGAAGCTGCTTTTCGCCGGATTCCCTGCTTTTCCGGATGAGCCAGGGAATAATGAAGAGTAAGAGAACTGCCGGAAACTTCGTTTCGGAAAACCTCCCGGGTAAAAGCCTCGAATTTTCCGTTTTCTGTAATTCCATGAGCAGAAAAATATCCGGCAGCTATGCCGATAATAAAAGTAAAAATAAGACCGCAGGCAATAAAAAAAGAAGATTTTTTCTTCAGGATCTTAAAAGACATAGAAAGTCCTTCCTGCATTTGGCTTTGTACTATCATATTGGAAAAATACGGAATCTATGATATTATGTGAACGGAAATAAAGAGGAGCCGATGCAGCCGGAATCGCATATGCCCATGTTTACAGCACATATTTTTGGGGAATATGTATTGCTTTCGGTTAGTTATACAGAATAGTAACACGAAATGATCAGAAGCATCGGAGCAAGACAAGAATGTATGTAATATAAATGGAGAAAAAGTATGAGCGATATCTATGATCTTGCAATTCTGGCGGGGGTCCTGCAGGGATCACAGCGGCGATCTATGCGTCCCGTGCCAGATTAAATACAATATGGATCGATAAAAATTTTGCACCGGGTGGTCAGATCACGGCTACTTATGAAGTAGATAATTACCCCGGAATGCCGGGAATCTCAGGGATGGATCTGGGCGAGGCCTTTGGGGAACATGCCCGTAAACTGGGATTGGAGCCGAAGCGTGAGAAGATCCTTTCCCTGGAAAATATTTCAGGAGATATCAAGACGATACACACAAAAAAGAACGAATATCAGGCCAGAACCATTATCCTTGCATTTGGCGCAGAGCACCGGAAACTGGACATTCCGGGAGAAGATGACCTGGGAGGACTTGGAGTTTCCTATTGTGCAACCTGTGACGGAGCTTTTTATAAAGACAGAACAGCCGTGGTAGTTGGAGGCGGAAATGCGGCAGCAGAGGATGCGGTATTTCTTTCCGGCCTTTGCAAAAAAGTGTATCTTGTTCACCGCCGGGACGAACTTCGTGCAGACAAGGCCATCCAGGAGAAGGTTTTTGACTGTGAAAATATTGAAATGGTATGGGAAAGTATTCCTCTGGAAATCCTGGGGCAGGACGAAGTAACAGGCATTAAGATCCAAAATGTAAAAACAGGGGAAGAACGCGAACTGGATACAGACGGCGTTTTTATTGCAGTGGGAATTGTTCCGAATACGACACCTGTGAAAGATCAGCTGGAGCTTGATGAGAACGGATATATCTGTGCAGGAGAGGAAGGAATCACCAGCGCAGCAGGCGTTTTTGCAGCGGGGGATATCCGCACCAAGGCACTCAGACAGGTGGTAACTGCTGTTTCAGACGGAGCCAACACAGTGGCTTCCGTACAGAAATATCTCTGGAGGAAAGACAATGGCAACCATTAAAGAAATCGCGCAGAGAGCAGGCGTAAGTACAACGACTGTCTCCAACGTCATACATGGAAAAACCAAAAAAGTATCTCCTGCCAACATTCAGAAAATCGAGAATCTCATCCGTGAAATGGGATATGTCCAGAAAATGGGACTGAGAGTACTGAATAAGGAGAAATCTCAGTTAATCGCAGTTGTGATCAACTATCATAAAGACTTCAAGGATTCCATCATCGGAGATCCTTTTTATGGAAAAATTATCGGTTTTATTGAGAAATATGTGCAGGAGCTGGGTTATTATCTGATGCTTTATTCAGCAAAAGATACGGACAAGATATTCCAGATGGTTATGGGCTGGGATGTGGACGGAGTCATTGCTATTTCCTTCAGTAAAAGCAATTGTGAAAAAATCTATCAGCTGATCAACAAGCCGATTGTTTCCATTGATGCTTACGGAGAACTGGATGCCGGTCAGGAGAGTCATGTCCTGAATATCGGACTGGATGATGAGAGTGGTGGATACCTTATGACAAAATATCTTTTGGAATGTGGCTATGAACATATCCAGGTCTGTGCAGGACGTGACAGTGGTGTTGACCATCTCCGTTATATGGGAGCGCAGAAAGCAGCAAAGGAATTCGTAGAAAAGAAGCAGAAGGTACAGTTTACTGCCCTGGGTATGAATTACGCGAAGCGAAAAGAAAGCTACGCATGGCTGCTTCAGCGGAAAAAACCGAAGACTGCATTGTTCTTCCTTTCAGATCTCTATGCTCTGGAAGCAATCAGTTTTTTCAGCAGCAGAGGAGTGAAGATTCCGGAGGAGATCGGAATTGCAGGATATGATAACATCAGTTATGCAGAGTTTCTGTGCCACGACTTACTACAGTCAGTCAGAATGTGGAGCAGAAAGCATCTCTCGCTGTAGAAATCCTGATGGAGAGAATCAATGGTGAGGATAAAGAGCGGGAAAATGAGATCAGGCTTCCGGTTACAGTGATTTCAAGAAAGTCAGTGCAGCGTCAGGATGAGAAAAAATAGAAAATAAAGTGTTACTGCAGAGATGCAAACTACAGCAGGAAAGGATTTTCAATACGGAAAATCTGAGATATAACGATGTTAAAGCCGAAATATACGGAACTGTCACCATATGGCAGCCAGAATATTTCGGCTTTTTTGCAGGATATATTTATGTAAATTTTGCACAAAACCATAATTTTAAACTTTTCACAATGAATGGTTATGCACATAATCAACAGGGAAACAGTATAGAAGGAGTGAATACCAGATGAAACAGATTCTGATCGCCACACATGGAAAGATGGCCTCCGGTATCTGTTATACAGCAGAGTTGATCGTGGGAAAAATGGCTGAAATCACAACTATCGATGCTTATGTAACACCGGAAGATAATGTGGAGAAAAAGTTTGAGGAATATTTCGCACAGCACGAAAATGACAGGATTTTCGTTTTCACAGACCTGATGGGCGGAAGCGTTAATCAGAAGCTACTGGGATATAGCCAGAAGGAGAATGTTACGCTTATCACAGGAACCAACCTTCCTGTTTTGATGCAGGTAATGATGGCTGACGATGATGTGACAGAGGAAGAGATCCAGGAATTTATCGATGATGCCAGAGAAGAGCTTCAGGTGGTAGACCTTGGCGGCGGGAAGAAAGCTGCATCTAAGGACAGCATTGCAGAAAATAATGGACCGACTGCAGAAAACGCCGCACAGGAGAGCGCAAAGAAATCTGCTCCAGCTCCACAGTCTTACGATAATTCCACAGCAAAGATCACAGCACTTCGTGTAGATGACCGTCTGATCCACGGGCAGGTTGCCATGACCTGGACCAAGCAGCTGGCAGTACAGGGAATCGTGGTAGCCAACGATGAGGTGGCTAACGATAACACCCAGAAGATGGCACTGAAAATGGCAGTACCGGGAGGGATCAAATCCCTGATCAAACCGGTGGACGAAGCCATTCGTATCTTAAACAATCCGAAGGCATCCAAAATGCGGATTCTGGTTCTTACAAGAACTGTAAAAGATGCCCTGAAAATAAGACAGAATGTTGGCGAGATAGGATTTCTTAACGTAGGAAATACGGGACGTTTTGATGGAATCGATGTTTCCGAGAAGCTTGTCCTTACACCAACTATCATGCTGACAGACGCAGAGCAGCAGGCATTAAAAGAGCTGGTAGCACTTGATCCGAAGGCATGTATGCAGCAGGTTCCGAATGACGAGCAGAAGCTTGTGAAGGATGTGCTGGATAAATTAAACTGACACATATAAACTGTGGAATGTGAATGTCCACAGAATGAATAAAACGTAACCAAAAAGGAGGAAAGGAAAAAAATGTTAAACGCATTTCTTGTAGCACTTGCCGTATTCATCTGTGTCGGCGGTGCAGAGCTGATCGGATTTACCATGCTGAACCGTCCGATCGTTATCGGACCGCTGGTAGGTCTGTTCCTTGGAGATCTTCACACAGGAGTTATGATCGGAGCTTCACTGGAAGCCGTATTCATGGGAGTTGTAAACATTGGCGGTGCCTCCGCGGCAGAACCCGGAATCGCCACAGCAGTAGGAACCGCTTTTGCCATCATGCTTGGTAAAGGATTTGAGGTTGCCCTGACACTGGCACTTCCGATCGGTATTCTTGGTCTTCAGATTAAGACAGTTCTCTATATTTTCATTGTAGGTATGTTTGCAAAAACCTTCGACCGTCTGGCAGCAGAGGGCAAGGAGAAACAGATCATTGCCCTTCATTACGGACTCTGGGCTGTGAACTGGGTATTATATTCACTGTTCGCATTCTTCGGAATACTCTTTGGATCTGATGCAGTCAGTGCACTTCTGGATGCCATCCCGGATGTTGTTATGAACGGTCTGACAGTCTGCGGCGGACTTCTTCCGGCAGTAGGTATGGCAATGCTGATGAAAATGCTCTGGGACAACAAAATCTGCATGTTCTATTTCCTGGGATTTGTCCTGGCAGCATACTTAAACCTTCCGCTTATCGCTCTTGCAGTGATCGGAGTGATTATCGCCATCTCTGTTGGAATGAACGATTATAAGCTTAACCAGCTTTCTGCACAGAGAGTAGCTGTTTCACCGGCTGGAGACTCTGAAGAATATCTTGATGAAGAAGAGGAGGAATTTTTCTCATGAGTAATTTAACAAAATCTATTCCCGCAGATGAAAGAAAAATGCTGAGAAAAGCTTTCTGGCGTTCCTTCACTCTGTATGCAGCAGTAAGCCCGGCAAAGCAGGGAGCATCCGGCTTCTGCTATTCCCTGATGCCATTTATCAACAAATTTTACAAAAACGATGAGGAAGGCAAAAAAGCTGCCCTCACAAGAAGTATGTCTTACTTCAATACAACCATCACCTTATCTACATTCATCATGGGTCTTGTGGCATCCATGGAGAAGAAAAACAGCGAGCAGAAGGATTTTGACGCAAGCTCCATCAATGCGGTGAAATCTTCCTGATGGGACCTCTGGCCGGTATCGGTGATTCCATTTTCTGGGGTGTTCTTCGTGTAATTGCGGCAGGAATCGCAGTAGGACTTGGAGCATCCAGAAATGTTCTGGCACCTATCGTGTTCCTGCTTCTTTTTAACATTCCGTCTATTCTTGTGAAATATTACGGTACATTCCTGGGTTACAAGCTTGGTTCCAAATACATCCAGAAGGTTTATGCAAGCGGTCTTATGAACATTCTGACAAAGGCTGCCAGCATTGTAGGTCTTATCATGGTTGGTGGTATGACTGCCAGCATGGTAACCTTTAAATCCACTTATGAACTCACCATGAAGGGTGAGTCTGTTCTGAACCTCCAGAGTATGCTGGATCAGATCTTTGTCGGCATCGTTCCTCTTGGACTGACTCTTCTGTGCTACTATCTGCTGAAAAAGAAAAACATCAGCATCACAGTTCTGATCATAGGTGTCATTATCCTGAGTATCCTTCTCTCTCTTTTCGGAATTGCATAAACCTTAAGGAGAAGGAATAAAGACCAGAATTATGAAAAGGCGGACCCCGGTTGGTCCGCCTATAAAAAAGCCTGAAATAAGATATTTTGAATAAAGGAGACACAGAACATGAAAGATTGGTGGAAGAATTCCGTTGTATATCAGATTTATCCAAGAAGCTTCAAGGACTCCAATGGAGACGGCTTCGGCGATCTCAGGGGTATTATTGAAAAACTCCCCTACCTTCAGAAACTTGGGATCGATGTACTCTGGCTCAGTCCTGTATTTGACTCCCCGCCGGATGACAATGGTTACAATATCAGTGATTACCGGAAAATTTATGCAGGCTTCGGAAGCAATGAGGACATGGATGAGCTGATCAGAAAAGCTCACGAGCATGGCATCAAAATCGTTCTGGATCTTGTAGTAAACCATACATCTGATGAGCATGCCTGGTTTGTGGAAAGCCGGAAATCCAAAGACAACGACTACAGTGATTATTACATCTGGAAATTTCCGATCGCTATCAGGAGATCAATGTAAAAAAAGCTCTGGAAAAAAATGACTCCGTGTTTTATTATTATAAGGATCTGATCCGTCTGCGTCATGAAGAGGAACTTCTCACAGAAAGCGACTATCAGCTTCTTCTGGAAGATGAGAAGGTATTTGCCTACCTGAGAACTTCAGAGAAAGAGCAGTGGATCGTTGTGGCAAATCTTTCTGAGGATACAGTAAGTACAGAAGACCTTACAGAATATGTGTCCGATAAAGAGGACATTAAAATTGCAAACTACAAAGACAGAACAGGAATCAAAGAAAACTTGAGACCGTACGAGGCATTTATGATGAGAATCCGCTGAATTCCTGAACTGTTATTTACGCAGCAAAGCGGAAAAAATATCCGCTTTACAGACTGCAGGTATGAGTTTTTGTGCGTATCTGCACTGCCGAAGGATTTCCGGGGCAGTGCAGATGCGCTTTTTGCTCATAGGAACACAGACGGACAAACAGGAGGAAATTATGGAAAAATACATCATTGCAGTAGATATGGACGGAACACTTCTGAACAGCGAGAATAAGATTTCCGGGAGAAACAGAAATGTTTTGCAGCGTCTGATCGATGACGGACATTATGTGGTACCGGCAACAGGAAGAACAAGGGAGCTGATACCGCAGGAGTTTCCGTGCTCCATGGAGTGAAATGGGGAATCGTGGAAAATGGCTGTGTTGTCTGGGACTACGATAAAAATGAGATGATCTGGCGCAAGACCATGCCAAAAGGAATGGTACGGGGAATCCTGAAAGATGTGGAGGACAGCGGAGTAAAAGGCTGGATCGCGGAGGCTTATGCGAATGGAGTTGCATATTCCGATGCAGATGCCAGAGATTATGTGGCCTCAGTAGTAGATAAAGATCTTCTGGAAAAAACCTTCGTAGATTATTTCCTCAGCAGACATGAATTTGTAAAGGATTTTTACAGACAGACAGAGCTTCTGGATCAGGCAGAAAAGATAAACATCTATTTTGAAAACAGCGAGGATAGCAGAGCTCTCCGTGAAAAATGGAAGGATCTGGATGATGTGGCTGTTACTACTTCCATCAGCGGTAACGCAGAGTTCAACGCAGCAGGGGTGGACAAAGGAGTTGGTCTTGCCATGCTGCGCACAAAGCTTGGCATTGACCGGATGCATGTGATCGCTTTTGGTGATAATGAAAATGATCTGGAAATGCTGGAAGGCGCAGGCATCGGAGTTGCCATGGGTAATTCCAAACAGTATGTAAAGGATGCCGCTAATGAGGTGACCGGAGATAATGATCATGATGGTGTGGCGGAATTTCTTGAGAGGTTTTTCGGGCTGTAAGCTGTGGGTGATCGTGATTGCTGATATACGGGACAGGGAAATATATTTTCTCTGTCTTTTTTTATTTTCATTTTCGGTGATATAAGGTATGATTAACAGAGAAGATGAGGGGAGTGCCGGTTTTGATCGGTAGTTCCCGGTGAAAATTTTTTGAGGGAATCAGGAGGGAATTTTTTATATGAAAAATTTAGTACCTAAGAGGGTGATGGAATATATAGTTATCACATTTGCAGTTATTCTGATGGATGTGGGAATCTATGTATTCAAATTCCCGAATAACTTTTCTTTCGGAGGAGTTTCGGGTATGGCAGTCGTATTCTCGCATTTTATTCCGATGACATCTGCTCAGATCAACCTGGTGATCAATCTTATTCTGCTGGTGATCGGATTTATGATCCTGGGAAAAGATTTTGGCATGAAGACAGCTTATGTTACAGTTGTATCTTCTCTGCTTCTGAATGTGTTCGAGAAGGTTTTCCAATGGAAAAAGCACTCACAGGGAATATTATGCTGGAGCTGTGCTTCGCGATCATCCTTCCGGCACTGGCTGCTGCGATCCTGTTTTTGAGAATGCCTCAGGCGGCGGTACGGATATTGTTGCGATGATCATTAAAAAGTATTCTACGATGAATATTTCGGGTGCACTGTTTCTTGTAGACTGTTTCATCGTTGTTGTTTCCTTTATGGTATTTGATATTACCACAGGCCTCTGCTCTGTGCTGGGTCTTATGGCCAAGACGTTGCTGATCGATAAGTCTATTGAGAGGATGAAGCTGAACAAATATTTTACTATCATTTCCAGCAAACCGGAGGAAATTTCCGATTTTATCATGAAGGATCTGAACAGAAGTGCTACGATCTATCATGGAGAGGGTGTTTATACCCATAAGGATAAAAAGATCATCCTGACTGTGGTTGACGTAAAGCAGGCGGTGTTGCTGCAGAGGTTTATTGATGAGGTAGATCCGCAGGCATTTCTGATGGTAACTAAGAGCAGTGAGGTTATTGGTAAGGGATTTATGAGTTATATCTGATGTGGTAATGGAATGCGGATAATTTTATCCGTCGGAACATATGTATGCACGATATGGAGAGCATTTTCAACAGCTGTTAGAGGCTGTGGAGATGCTCTCTTTTTGACATGATAAATTGTGGAGGGTGTGTATTTATGTAAGGGAAAAGTGGAATGCAGATTGCAAATATCTGCGTGAATTTGAATGAAAAGGCTGTGAAGTTTTCGTGAAAAGGTTTGACAGGGGGCAGATTATATGTTAGGATACACACTTGCGTAACAAATTTAACAAAATTGTAACAAATGAAGATGCTAACAGATGCAACAGACAAACTATTAAGACGGACCGGAGGAGAGTTGCAGATTTTTTGAGAGGAGTTTTTATGTTTTATAAAAAATTGCTGCTGTTGTTATGAGTGTTGTGATCGCCGGATCTGTTCCGTGTACAGTTTTTGCAGATACAGATGCAAGTACTGTGACAGGTGGCGAGGTGGAAGAACTCTCCATTGAGGAAGATTTCTCAGACGGAACGGATTCCCTCTCCGCTTTTGCAAACGCTCTTGCAGACAAGACAGTTTCTGATGTGGAAGAATATCAGGAAGCGAAAGCAGAGGCTGAGGAGATCGCACAGAAGAGACTGGAAGCAGAAGCAGCAGCGGAAGCTGCCCGTAAAGCGGAAGAAGAGCGTAAGGCAGCTGAAGAGGCAGCACGTAAGGCTGAAGAAGCCCGCGTAGCCAGGCGTCAGGAAATTGCGGATTTTGCACTGCAGTTTGTAGGAAATCCGTATGTCTACGGCGGCACAAGCCTGACAAATGGTGCGGACTGTTCCGGGTTCGTGATGTCTGTGTTTGCACAGTTCGGTTATGAGCTTCCCCGTGTGGCAGCAGCTCAGTGTGCAGCATCCCAGAAGAAATCTGCTGAAGAAATCGAGGTAGGTGATCTGGTATTCTACGGTGACGGTGGAATCGACCACGTAGCTCTCTATATCGGAGACGGTAAGATCGTCCATGCCAGCACCGCAGCCACAGGAATCAAAGTATCCGACTACAATTACCGCACACCGGCTGCGGTTGGAACTTTTGTGGAATAATAAAATATGTAAATGAATACTTTATAAGTTAGACTGCCTACAGGAAATGTTCAAGAGAAATGGAGACGACCTGCGGGCAGTTTTTTGATTATGAGCAAGAATGTGGATTGCGAATATCCGCTTGACTTGAATAAGAAATTTCCCTGTAATTTCCCAATGACATAAAAAAGCTCTCAGCATTGATGATAGCAGCCATCTTGTTGTGATGTCTGTTTCTATTCTGGTACAGGCTAAGGCAGTCACACAGCCCAGTAGAGTGCTTATGCTTTCCGCAGCATCTGCCTGTAAACAACCACAGATACCACAGCAGTAAACACCTCCGTGATCCAGAATGCGTTCCAGACACCCTCAGGACCATAAACCGGGACAGAATCCAGGCAACAGGCATGATGACGATCACATACCGGAACAAGGAGATCACAAGGGACTGGGGACCTTTCCAAGGCCTTCCATAGCTCCTGAAGTAGTGACAGACACAGCAGAGATGATAAATCCTGCACTGATGATCTTAAGAGCTGGAACCGGCAGCAATCGTCTCTGGGTTCGTGGTGAATAGTCCCATAAGCTGTCCGGACGCCAGGAGGCAGACAGCAGTTCCAAGGAACATGATCACACAGCTGGCCTCCAAAGTCAGACGGAAGATCTTTTTCACACGTTTCATCTCCTGGGCTCCGAAGTTGTAGCCGATCAGCGGACGCATTCCCTGGATGATACCGTTAGCCGGAAGATAAAGGAAAGTCTGCAGCTTATAATAAACACCTAGGATTACCACATAGCTGTCTGAATAAGCTGCCAGTACAGAATTCAGAAAAGAGACCAGAAATGACGGCAGAGCCAGGTTCAGGATCGCCGGAACACCAATGGCATACAGGCTCAGATCCGTTTCTTTGCTGGCTTTTATGGCTTTTGGGGTCACACGCACAGGAATTGGACGCAAAATATAAAAAGATATATACACAACGATCGTAAGCACTTGACCGATACCAGTAGCCAGAGCAGCACCGCGGATTCCCATTTTCGGGAAAAATCCGATACCCCAGATCAGGAACGGATCCAGGATGATATTGCTGATACAGCCAACCAGCAGGGCAATCATAGACACCTTCATCCTTCCCACAGCCTGGAAAAGTTTCTCAAAGAAAAGGCTGATGGAGATCACAGTGGAAAACAGAAATACGACCGTGGAATACTCAAGCCCCATTCGGATCACCGTTTCATCCTGTGTATACATCCGGAGAAACGCCGGCATAACAGCAATGCTGATCACAGTCATGAGAATACCGTGGATCACAGCCAGAATAAAACCATGGGTCGCAGCTGTGTCAGCCATTTTTTTATTTCCTGCGCCAAGATGATAGGACACCCTGGAATTGATACCAATACCAAAACCAATGGCAACTGAATTGATCAGGTTCTGCACAGGATATACAAGTGAGAGTGCTGTCATAGCCTGCTCACTGATCTGTGCTACGAAGAAACTGTCAACAATATTGTACAGCGAGTTTACAAGCATGGAAAAAAACATAGGTAGTGCCATGGAAGCCAGTAGTGGGCCAACAGGCTTTTCCTTCATAAAAGTATCATTCATGAAAAAAACCTCCTTCATATCGTTATTGTATTATTCGTAAAAGAATAACTGTGCGTGTTTTGTGTACATAATAAAAGCCACACAACCTGCCTCTAAAAGCAAAGAGTAAAGGCAGATTATGTGGCGAAAAAAGTCGAAACTGAAAAATCCACACTATGTTTTAGTACCTAAACCCTAACAAAAAAAATCCCGGCTGTCAAGCACAGAATTCAACCGGAGCAGACTATGCAAATGACATGGCTTTTACGCAATTTATCAGTACCTGTACATGTGTGTACTGCGTGCACTGACAGTCTCGAAAACCCCCTTCTGGCAATATGCACAAAACTGGTCGAACCATGGTGGATAAGTGAAAAATTATCCAAAAAGTTTTCCACATGGAAAAAATCCGCAAATAGGCTAATAATCAAGTTATACACAAAATTATCCACATTATCCACAAGGATAACAATGTGGAAGACCTGATTTACATAAAATAAATTAAACATATGTTTTGTGTAAAAATGATAAAACTGCAAAAACTGTGAAAAAAATCTGTAAAACTATTGACATTTTTAAATTCTAAATATCATGAAATATTCCGGGAAAAAGATGTAATTCAAAGAAATAAAAGAGAATAATCTGAAAATAACAACAGAATTCTAATGAAACCACTGTATTTATCCAACCAGAAGCCAGAAGTATGGAAATGTGCGTAAAAAAAGGACAGTGACCGGATGCAACGGACACTGTCCAGTGTTGAAAAGCCTTTTCAGACTGTGGATAAGTGTGGATAACCTTCTTATCCACCCTGTTTCATTCGTTTGATCACCTTCAGACGTGTAAACTCTTCTCGCTCTTTTTCCTCCAGGGCGTTAGTGATATCCCTGGTGAGAGTTTCATATCTTGGGATGGTGATATTCTTCAGAGCGTTGGCACGCTTCTGGGTTTTTTTGATATTGGTGGCAAGCCGGATAGCTGCGTTTTCGATCATGGAAAGCTGAATGGACAGCTCTTTCACACGTTCGAAAGCTGCCTTGGCCTCGTCCAGGGACAGCTTGGTGCTGTAGTAGGCGTAGGTCGGCGTATTGCTGCTCTGCTTGTCATATTCCACAAGAGGGATCTCAGTACCCATAACGCTTCGTGTCTTGATCCGGATGGAATTTTCTACAGGAACGGTATGGGAAATCTGGTCTACAAAAGCGATACCGATCTCCATGTTAGCTTTCTGCAGGGCTGCATAGGCAGTGCGGAAGGTTTCATCGATCTGAGTCTGGATATCCTTTGCCTGGTCAATAAGCTCCATCATTTCACGGATCAGGATATTACGCTTTTTGTCCATAAGCTCATAGCCCTGTCTGGAAAGAGCCAGAGAATTTTTTGCAAGTATGAGATTTCCCTTGGTGGGAAAGGTATTCGGATCCATAAAATCACCTCACTAACGGACGGTTTCTCTGTAATACTGATCCAGAACTTTGGTATCGATACGGTCGAGCTCTTCTCTTGGAAGAAGTCCAAGAAGCTCCCAGCCTTATCCAGAGTCTCAATGATGCTTCGGTTCTCAGTCTCAGACTGTCCTACGAACTCAGCCTCGAATGCTTTACCAAATACAAGATACTGTTTATCCAGCGGAGAAAGCTCATCTTCACCGATAACGGAAGCCAGGGCTCTTGCGTCGCCTACCTTTGCGTAGCAGGAAAAGAGCTGGTTGGCAACGTCCTGATGATCAGCACGTGTGAAGCCTTCACCGATACCATCCTTCATCAGACGGGAGAGGGACGGCAGAACATTGATCGGCGGATAAATAGCCTGGCCGTGAAGCTGGCGGTCCAGTACGATCTGCCCCTCTGTGATGTATCCTGTAAGGTCAGGAATCGGATGCGTGATATCGTCATTAGGCATGGTCAGGATCGGGATCTGGGTTACAGAGCCTGTGCCGCCGCGGACAATTCCTGCACGCTCATAAAGAGTAGCAAGCTCACTGTACAGATATCCGGGATAACCTTTTCGGGAAGGAATCTCACCTTTGGAGGAGGAAACTTCTCGCATGGCCTCGCAGAAAGAAGTGATATCTGTGAGGATAACCAGGATGTGCATGCCTTTTTCAAAAGCAAGATACTCAGCGGCAGTCAGTGCGATCTTCGGTGTAAGAAGACGCTCAACAACCGGGTCATTTGCAAGGTTCAGGAACATAACAACGTGGTCGGAAGCACCGCTTTCTTCGAAAGTCCTGCGGAAGAATTCGGCTACGTCATATTTAACGCCCATTGCTGCAAAAACAATGGCAAATTTTTCATCGGAATCGCCGCCCAGGGAAGCCTGCTGAACGATCTGTGCAGCCAGCTTGTCATGAGGAAGACCGTTACCGGAAAAGATCGGCAGCTTCTGGCCGCGGATCAGGGTGGTCAGTCCGTCAATGGCGGAGATACCGGTGTTGATATAGTTTCGCGGATATTCACGTGTTACCGGGTTCAGCGGAAGACCGTTGATATTCAGGCTGACTTCCGGTGTGATCTCGCCAAGACCGTCAATAGGCTGGCCGATACCGTTAAAGGTACGTCCCAGGATTTCAGGGGAAAGCCCGATCTCCATTGGATGTCCGGTAAGACGTGTGTGTGTATTGCCGAGGGACATATTATCTGTCCCCTCAAAAACCTGGATAACAGCCTTATCCTCATAGATTTCCACGATACGGCCGATTTTCTGCGTGCCGTCCTCCATGTGGAATTCCACGATTTCCTCGTAAGATGCGTTCTTAACACCCTCAAGGACAACAAGAGGGCCGTTTATTTCACTCAGGCCAAGATATTCGATTGCCATAAACTGATCCCTCCTTTAACCGTTTCTTTCCAGTACATTATCGTAGAAACGGTCGATATCTTTGTGATACTCATCAAAACGCTCCAGTTCTTTATTTGGAACCTCGTATTTGATAGCAATGATACGCTCAAAAATTTTATCCTCTTTCAGTACGGAAACCGGCATGCCGCGGTTTACAAGAGCACGGCATTTCTCATAAAGATAAAGGATAGTTTCCATCATCAGGAACTGTTTTTCCATAGGAACACTGGTGTCTTCCTGATGAAAAGCGTTCTGCTGAAGGAATCCGAGACGGATCACTCTGGCAATCTCAAGTGTCAGTTTCTGGTCATCCGGAAGAACATCGCTTCCGATAAGCTTAACGATCTCCATGAGAGAACTTTCCTGGTTGAGGATAGCCATGATCTGGTTTCTGTCATAAACGAATTTCGGGGAAACATGCTCTCTGTACCATGGAGTCAGGTCTTCCAGATATTCGCTGTAGCTGGTAAGCCACTGGATCGCAGGGAAGTGACGGGCATAGGCAAGTGCCTTGTCCAGTCCCCAGAAGCAGCGGACAAATCGTTTCGTATTCTGTGTAACCGGTTCGGAGAAGTCACCACCCTGAGGGGAAACTGCACCGATAATAGATACGGAACCTTCTGTTCCGTTCAGGTTCTGCATCATTCCCGCACGCTCATAAAATGCGGAAAGCTTGGAAGCCAGGTAAGCCGGGAAACCTTCCTCTGCAGGCATCTCCTCCAGACGTCCGGAAAGCTCACGGAGAGCCTCAGCCATCGGGATGTGGAATCTGCCATGATGCTACGTCATAGCCCATATCGCGGTAATATTCCGCAAGTGTGACACCTGTATAAATAGAAGCCTCACGGGCTGCAACCGGCATGTTTGAAGTGTTGGCGATCAGAGTGGTACGGTCCATCATCAGGTTTCCGGATTTTGGGTCGATCAGTTTGCTGAAGTCCTCGAGAACCTGTGTCATCTCGTTTCCACGCTCGCCGCAGCGATATAGATGATGATATCTGCGTCAGACCACTTGGCGATCTGGTGCTGTGTCATGGTTTTTCCTGTTCCGAATCCACCGGGAACAGCAGCAGTGCCGCCCTTGGCAATCGGGAAAAGGGTATCAAGGATTCGCTGGCCCGTAAGAAGCGGAACGCTTGCCGGGAAACGCTTGTAAGTCGGTCTCGGAACACGGATCGGCCATTTCTGGGCAAGAGCCAGCTCTTTTTCAGTGCCGTCATCAAGACGATGGTGATAATAGGCTCCAGAACAGTGTAAGCACCGTCCGGAACTGCATGGATAACGGTTCCGTGCGGGATGTTTGGCGGAACCATGGATTTATGAAGGATGGAGGCGGTCTCCTGTGTCTCTGCGATCACAGTACCTGCGCCGATCACGTCTCCTTCTTTTACTGTGATGTGTGTTTCCCATTTTTTCTCAGTATCAAGGGAATCAACACTGACACCGCGGGAAATATATTTTCCGGAGGCCTCTGCAATTTCTGCAAGAGGCCTCTGGATACCATCAAAAATATTGTGGATGATTCCCGGTCCAAGGAGAACGGAAATTGCGTCTCCTGTTCCGGTAACGGTTTCTCCGGGTTTCAGTCCTGTAGTTTCCTCAAAAACCTGTACAGTCGTCATATGTTTCTTAAGTCCGATGACCTCTCCTACAAGTTTCTCAGGGCCTACATAGACCATCTCGGAGATCTTGAAGCCGGTGTCACCCTTGAGGTAGATAACAGGACCGTTGACACCGTAGATAATACCTGTTTTACTCATGTGCTGGACCTCCGTTGAATTTGAAATCTCTGTATGCTGTATTGTATCCTTCCTCAAAAGAATTGTCGATGAGGATGTTTTTCTCCGGGATCACAGCTTTGATTCCGCCGATAAAGGAATCTCCGGAAAGCCTCAGCGGAAACCCTGTCTTGATCGTAAGTGACTTCAGCCGGGGTTCATCTTCCCTGGAAAGATAGATCTGAATCTCATCGTGTTCTGCAAAGCATACAGCTTCTTCGATCTTGCTGCAAAGATATTCCTCATAACAGGAGGATTCCATAAATTTCAGGATCTGTTCTCTGACCTCTGAAAAAAGTTTCTCTTTTAAACGGCTCTGTCTGGTAGTCCAGTCACGGCGGATATTCAGCTGTTCGGCTGAAAGTGCCTTGTTGATCTCACGCCGGGCGTTTGCAATCTCGGCTTTCCGGGAACTGGCAGCGTTTTCCAGAGCCATTTTTTTATGTTCCTCCATTGCGGCATCCAGTGATTCTTTATGCTCCTGGACCTCTTTTTCCGCCTGGCGGCGGGCTTCTTCCACGGAGGTATCATAGAAGTGGGTGAGTTTTTCTTCGATTGTCATAATATCACCTGCCTATAATTTTAATCCGATGGCTCATTCACGTATGAAGTGATGAAATCAGGCCTGCGGCCGGTACCGTGTCTGTCAGGAATTTCTATGATGAGAGGTGTTTTGTGATGGAGCTTTACATCGTCGATGATCTCAGGGAATTCCCGGCCGAATTTTTCGGTCAGGAGAATGATCCCGATTTCTTTGTCCGCGATAGTACGCTCCAGAGCTTCCTTCAGCTCATCGTGTTCATGGACAACAACACCTTCTACACCGGCCAGTCTCATTCCTGTCAGAGTATCAATATTGTCGCTGATCAGGTACATCTTCATATCAAAGTTTACCCAGGATCATGAAGGAGATGATCAGTCCATAAAGAGCAACACCTTCGGCAAGACCTACGAAGATAAGGGATTTACCAAGGATGCTCTGATCCTCACTGATTGCTCCAAGTGCTGCGCTTGCCGCACTGGCAACGGCAATACCACCACCGATACAGGAAAGTCCGGTAACGAGTGCTGCTGCGATGTAGCCCATACCTGTTGCAAGGCCTGCGTCAGCACCTGTTGCAGCCTGTACGGAAGCTCCGCCTGCGAATGTTACGGCGATGGCAACAAGCATGATTCCGAAGAAGAAAAATGCGTTTACGCCAAGAGCTGTTTTGTAGCGGCCACGGCTTTTTTCGCCGAGAAGATAATAACCGAATGGAAGAATGATACTGAGTACAAGTGCAACTGCGATTGTAATCTGTGTAATGACTGTCATGATGATGACCTCCTTAAACTTAAATAGTAATCGTTTTATTATTTATTCCTGGAGCAGAACGGCTCGAATTTACGTCCGCTGCCTTTGTAGAAACGGCTGAACATTTCGTAATATTCCAGACGGAGTACCTGGATACCTACGATCAGGCCCTCCATAGCGCATACGAAAAGGTTTCCGAGGATAATGACGATCCAGTTTGGACTGCCGTTCTCTGCGCCTGCAAGCATAAGCACAACCTCCATCATAGCTGCGTGGCTGACTGCAAAAGCGCCGATACGCACGAAGGAGAGTGTATTGGAAAAGTAGCTCAGGATAACCTCGAACAGTTCGAAGATACCCTGTACGATAAACATGCCCTTTTCTTTTGGCATAACTTCGGCTTTTTTCTCAACCAGGTTGGTAAGCGGCTCCTTGAAGAAGATCAGAAGCAGCGGAACACCGAACATGATGGCAAGAACAGCTCCTCCGGGAACTGCATGACCGGAAACAAAAAGTCCGATGCAAAGTACTGCAGATCCGTAGAATACAAGTCCTGCCACAGCGTTGGTGTCGAACCAGGTTTTTCAACGTCATGCATCTTAAGGGAATTGATGATGTTGAAAACCATGCACAGGAGGATGATTCCCATGCCAAAGCCGATGGCAACAATAAATACGGTATTCAGTTTTCCGATAAAAGGTATGGTCGTCATACTGTCTACAGGTCTTAGCCACAGAGCAGGTATGACATCTTCAAATCCAAAGATACTGCCGAACATCAGGCCGAAGAAGGTTGAGAAAACACCGGCACAGCTGATGATTCCGGCAAGGTCGATATGTTTCAGCCTGTACAGAAGGAAACCTCCGATAAAAAGCAGAAGTCCCTGTCCTGCATCACCGAACATGGCTCCGAAAATGAAGGAGTAGGTGATGGCAACGAACCAGGTTGGATCCATCTCGCCATAAGCGGGAAGACCGTACATCTTGACATACATTTCAAATGGTTTGAAAAGCTTCGGGTTCTTCAGCTTTGTTGGCGGCTGATGGTTTGGATCATGTTCCGGTGATGTGGTATCTTCTCCGTCTACCAGGCAGAAGATCCGTTCATCTGATGCGATATCAGCCTGAAAAGCCCGTGTGTCAGCTTCTGTCATCCAACCGCAGAGAATATAGAAATTCTCATGATTTCCGGTGCAGGCAGCAGCCTTGCGGACATCAAAGTTTCTGGAAAACTGACGTAGTGTATCTCTGGCAGAAACAATATCTTCGGCTCTGTCAGAGAGGAAACGCTGGCGTTTCTGTTTCTGGGCTTCCAGATGCTTCAATGCATCCTCGTACTGTTTGCTTACGCTGGAAAAAGCCTGTTGGGCTGTACCGGTGTAATTATCCGGTACAAAGATCTTCTCAAAGTGCATGGAAGAGTAGGCCGCATCAATTTGTGAGCCTCATGCTTCGGTACAAAATAGACTCCCCAGACATACTGGTCATCTTCATCACATTTCAGGAAGATGGTGTTCAGGTTGTCGTAAATGTATTTCTTGAATTTTTCGTAATACTGTTTCTCAATACGTCCGAAATGAAAATGAATGTATTTCAGGTGCAGAATAGAGGAAATATTGTAATCAATATTTCGGAACGGACGTATGATCCGTAGGGATTCTTCTAGGGAGGAACATTTTTCTTCTAATTCAGTTTGTTCCTGCTGGAGTTGCTCCGATTGTCCACGGATCTCCTTCACTGTGGAAAGTGCTTTTTCAATACCAGTGCTTCGGTTGGAAGCAGCAGGAGGACTTTTCAGTTCTTCGTAAATGGTATTGATGGAATTAAGAGCATCTCTATACGGATTGACCTCAATGAAAGGTGTCAGGCTTTCTACTGTGGTCAGTTCAGAGAGCGCGTTTTCCAGATGGATTTCGTACTTGCACAGGTAGGTGTTTACAACCCGGTCAATATCTGCTTTGGGACCGGTGATGCTCAGAAAATTCATTTTTTCAATCACGTTGCTACCTCCTGGTTATTAACCGTTGCGTATATAACGCAGGGATTGTTCTGGATCCACGCCATAGCGCACGCACTCAAGGGCAATGGTCAGACGGTTGACTTCATGTTCTTTATGATATAAATAGGAATAAATGACTGCTACGGAGTAGGGATCCTTGCGTGCTTCCCGTTCCAGCACATTCCTGAGGATGTAGTTATAAAATTCCTCCAGGTTGGCTGCAGTCAGCTGCTCATATTTCTTACCATAGTAGGTTCCGGCAAAAATACGCTGGGCTTCTTCGTATGTGGGAGCTTCCACAAGTGCGGTGATCTCTTCTTTACGAAGTTTGTAGTTCATGGGAATCAGCAATGCATAGATTTCGGCTGGTTCCATGCGAAAACAGCGTTTGGATCGCTGGATGAACTGCAGGTTCAGCATATCAAATTTTTCGCCGTAGGTTTCGTGATCTGAGCCAGATCATTGCCCTTGAAAAGTTTCTTCCGCATATTCCAGATCTGTGAAAAATATGAAAGATCAAGTGCCATGCCGAAGTCAAAAAGCGTGGCATTTCCCCGTTCGTTGACCTGAGACAGAGGAATGAAGAAATCATTTCCCTTTAGTGCGGCGATAAATTCATCCATATTGGCGCAGGCTGCAAGTCTGTCAATATCCAGTCTGGAATGCAGTTTGAAAAAATCGCGGTAAGGGGAAATATCTACGGGGTCAGTATCTCTGTGGTCGAAGAGATTCGTCATAATCTCTTTCAGGACACGGATCTCATAGCGTCTCGAGTAAAGAGTCAGGAACGTCCGCTGTTCCTGGTTTGCAAAGTGGTAAAGTCTTGAAAAATTCCGGAAGATAGATTTCTTCAGAAGTTTCTCTATCTGCCTCGATGCAGATCATTCTCATCGAGACCAGACCAGATATTCTGATATTCCGGGGTTCGTTTCAGGTAGGCTGTTACCTGGGGGACATTGGGAAGCTGAACGATTTCTTCCAGCTGCTCATCTGTCACAAGCCTGCTTTGCATGGCACGGATCTTGGTAGAGAGTCCGCTGTATGAGAGGACAGTGCCCATTGAATCACTTCCTTTCCCTTCAGGTTTCGGTAATTCCTGTTATTTTCTGAAACAGCTCTTTGGAAAGAGTCTCGTGGTTGGCTTCGTAGTAGGCATCCAACCTGGATAGCTGGTCTTCTGTCTCTGCACGAAGCTGGGTGATCCGGGCGTCTTTCTCGCGGGCCAGATCTTCACGGATCTTCCGGATTTCAGCACTGGTCTTTGTTTCCAGGGAGGCATCGAAATCTTTGATCTGTTTTTCGGCTTCTTCTGAGAGAGCTTGTTTCTGTCGCGCAGCGTCCTGCATGATAGCATTGGCTGTAGCTTCGATTTCCGAAAGCTTGTTTAGGATTTGTTCCATTGCGCCCTCCTTGTTTTGGTTATTGTCTATAATTGATTTTTATATGATACACCTTTTTTTATGGTAAAAACAACTAAAATTTTGTTAATTTTTCTGCAAACTTTTGAGTGAAATGTGGGTAACAGACATAAGGGCGGTTTGCTGTCGTCTTGTTGATGTTTTTTAATTTTTTGCTTGCGGCAGGGTGGGGATTGCATGTATAGTTGAGTATTGAGAAGCATTGCAGCAGTTCTGTTAATTCATGGAATGGTACTATAGATGCTTTTGAGGACTGCGAAAGGTAGTTATTTGATTTATATATCATAGGAAGATTAATTTGGAGGTTATTTATGAGATTACGTAATATTCCCGGGGCGAAGGATGCGATTTTGGAGTGTGATTGGGTGATTGATGAGCCGGAGAGGTTTAAAGGGAAGTGGGAGAGCGTTTTTGGGGAAAAGAGGCCGCTTTTTCTTGAGGTTGGCATGGGGAAAGGCCGCTTTTTGATGGATATGGCGCGGCTGCATCCGGAGAGAAATTTTATAGGTATTGAAATGTATGACAGCGTGCTTCTTCGCGCTTTGCAGAAGAGGGAGGAGCTTGAGGAGCAGGGAGAGAGTTTTTCCAATCTGGTGTTTATCCGGGTGGATGCGAGATTACTGCCAGAGATTTTTGAAAAGGATGAGGTTGACGGAATCTATCTGAATTTCTCTGATCCGTGGCCGAAGGCAAGACATGCCAAAAGGAGACTTACTTCCAGAGAGTTTCTGGCCAGATATGAGCAGGTTTTGAAAAAAGATGGCGTTGTGGAATTTAAGACGGATAACAGGGGCTTGTTCGAATTTTCTCTGGAAGAGGTTCGGGAGTCTGACTGGAACCTGGAGGTTTGTACTTTTGACCTTCATCATGATGAGGAACTGGTGAAAGGCAATGTGATGACAGAGTATGAGGAGAAGTTTTCCTCCATGGGTAATCCGATCTGTAAGATGGTAATTAAGCAGAAATAGAGGGAGCAAGATGCAGGAAGAAATTTTTGAGAAGTATCCGATTCCTAAGGCGTATTTTAAGCTGGCACTGCCTGTTGTGTTCAGCATGGTGGTTTCGCTGGTCTATAATATGGTAGATACTTATTTTATCGCAGGAACAGGAAATACGGATCTGGTGGCTGGTGTTGCACTGGGAACGCCGATCTTTACGCTGATGATCGCTCTTGGTGATATTTTCGGACTGGGTGGAAGCTCTTTTATTTCCAGGCTTTTCGGGGAAAAACGGTTCGAAGATGCAAAGAGGATCAGTGTATTTAGTTTTTACGGGGGAATCATCTGCGGCGTAGTGACTGCGGCTGTGCTGATGCTTTTCCGTAGTCAGATCCTTGGCTTCTGGGAGCAAGCGAGCTACCTGGGAGTATGCGTCACAGTACTATACCTGCATTGCCCTTGGTGCGCCGTTTATTATCGTTGCGCTGACGCCGTCTAATCAGCTTCGTACAGAGGGTTTTGCCACAGCTTCTATGATCGGGTCTGTGCTTGGTGCTGTTGTGAATATCATTCTGGACCCGGTTATGATCTTCGGGCTTGGCTGGGGTGCAGCCGGAGCTGCAACGGCTACAGTGATCGGTAATGTCTGCACAGATATTTTCTTTGTGTGGTTTTATAAAAATTAGTTGATTGTCTTGAAAAATGCTTGATTTGCAGGCATATTCGCAGGTTTGCAGATTGATTTTACTACTCATTTACTACTTTTAATGAATTGAGCCTTGATATGCAAAAAGCACCTGCGGACTGCCGGATAGACCGCTGCACCACCTTACGCGGCACGTCGAAAAGAAAAAATAAAATAAGCACCACCTATAAGGCGGGCGTTTCTCACTCCTACACAGGAGAACAGGAACGCTGCTTTTTTTATGCCCTCGTGTTATGCAGTAAGGGCAAACAAAGCCTTGATTTATGCGGCTCTTAGAGCGTGGAAATGAGAAAGACAAGGGTTGATACCTTTTCCCTCAAAACCGCGTTTCTACTGCGTAACAAATCCAACGAAAAGGAGTGACGAAGCTATGGCAGTTTCCGCGTGGAAAAGAACAAAGGTTATACCGTTATGAGCAACCACCATTTACGCAACAAGGAGCTTTCCTTAAAGGCAAAGGGCTTGTTGTCGCAAATGCTCTCACTTCCCGAAGATTGGGACTACACCCTTGCAGGACTGTCCCTTATCAACCGGGAAAAGATTGACGCTATCCGGGAAGCAGTACGGGAACTGGAAAATGCCGGATATATACAGCGTTCAAGGGAACGTGATGAGAAAGGATGCTTACGCGGTACAACGTATGTTATCTATGAGCAGCCGCCTAAGTTGGATTTACCTACATTGGAAAAACCAACATTGGATAATCCAACATTGGAAAAGCCTATGTTGGAAAAACCTACGTTGGAAAATCCAACGCAATTAAATAAAGAACTATTAAAGACTAACTTACCAACAAAAGAAAAATTAAATACAGATATATCAAGTACCCATTCCATTCCTTTCCATTCCCTAAATCCCTCTCCCTTAGAGGACGCGGCACAGCCGCCGGAACGGAAGCGAAAGGAAACGACAGACGCATATAGCGTGTATGAGGAAATCATCAAGGACAATATCGAGTACGACTATCTGATACAGGATAGATACCTTGACCGGGACAGGATAGAGGAAATCCTTGCCCTTATTCTTGAAACCGTCTGCACCAAACGAAGAACAATCCGTATCGCCGGGGACGACTACCCGGCAGAGCTTGTAAAAGCAAAATTTATGAAACTGAACAGCGAACATATCCGCTTTGTACTGGACTGTATGCAGGAAAACACCACCAAAATCCGCAACATCAAGCAGTACATGAAAGCTGCCCTTTTCAATGCCCCGTCTACGATTGGCAGCTATTACACGTCCCTTGTATCTCACGATATGTACGGCGGGCGCACTATCCAGTCGGCAAGAAGCAAGGGCATACCCGATTACACCTGCAACGAGGGCGAAAGCCTGTAAACCAACCCAAAGGAGGATTTTATGATGACACAGAAAACAGGAGCTTTGATTTTTGATGAAACCGCTGACCGCTACGACATTCGCTTTGACGTAAACGACTATTACGGGGGATTGCATTGCGGCGACTGCATGGAGGTCTTTGTGCGGGGCAAATGGAAGCGACCCGTATGGAGTACGGGGACAACTGGTATCTTGTGGGTATTCGGGCGGCAGACCTTTCCGGGCTGCGGGTACGGATTTAACAGGGCGGCGTGAAAGCGGATGCTCTTTTTTCATGCCCGTCCCGTTTCCCGGCGGCGGGCATACCACCATAGAACACGAAAGGAGGACACCCATTGCAGGAGGAAACCAACGAAAAGACCATAGCCCTTTACATCAAGACCGGGAAGCTGACCGCGCAGCAGCTCCAAAAGGCTATGAAAGCCCTGCTTGCACAGATGAAAAAGCAGCATGACAAACAGAAAATCCCGCATGGCAAGCAGACCCTAAAGCAGCTTATGAAGCAGAACGCGGGCGTTCCAACATTGAAATCACAAAGGACAATATCAAAGCCTTTGAGAGTACGGCGAAAAAATACGGGATTGACTTTGCCCTAAAGAAAGACAGCACCGAAACCCCGCCCCGTTATCTTGTGTTTTTCAAGGGACGGGACGCGACGCACTGACCGCAGCCTTTAAGGAGTTTTCCGCAAAGAAGCTGACGCAGGAACAAAAGCCCTCTATCCGCAAGCTGATTGTTTCCCTCAAAGAAAAGGCGGCGGCTCTGAACGCGCAGCGGGACAAAGTAAAAAACAAAGACAGGGAGATTGCAAGATGAACGCTATCAACTGGAAAAAGCTGCTGCTTCCCAACATTCCCTATCTGCTCTTTGTGTATCTCTTTGATAAAGTCGGGCAGGCGGTACGCCTTGCGCCGGGGGCTGACCTGTCCGGCAAGGTGCTTTCCCTTGCAGACGGCTTTTCCGCTGCCTTTACAAATCCGCTTCCGAGCCTTGCCCGTATGGATTTGCTTATCGGTATTGTGGGGGCTGTCCTTATCCGGCTGATTGTCTATGTAAAAGGCAAGAACGCGAAGAAATACCGCAAAGGTATCGAATACGGCTCTGCCCGTTGGGGGACTGCCGAAGATATTAAGCCCTACACCGACCCGGTATTTCAAAATAATGTGCTGCTGACACAGACGGAACGGCTTACCATGAACAGCCGCCCAAAGCAGCCGAAGTATGCAAGGAATAAAAATATCCTTGTTATCGGGGGAAGCGGCAGCGGCAAGACGAGATTTTTCGTGAAGCCCAACTTAATGCAAATGCACTCAAGCTACGTTGTAACTGACCCGAAAGGTACGGTTTTAGTCGAGTGCGGGAGGCTCTTGCATCGGGGCGGCTACCGGATAAAAGTGCTGAACACGATTAACTTCAAAAAAAGCATGAAATACAATCCCTTTGCCTATCTCCGCAGCGAGAAAGACATTTTGAAACTGGTAAACACTTTGATTGCCAACACCAAAGGGGACGGGGAAAAAGCCGGGGAGGATTTTTGGGTAAAATCGGAACGGCTCTTTTACTGCGCCCTTATCGGCTACATTTGGTACGAAGCCCCGGAGGAAGAAAAGAACT
>ENA-OQCN01000047-OQCN01000047.1-human-gut-metagenome-genome-assembly--contig:-NODE-47-length-49729-cov-3.308415_pt1 | contig 49729 bp, 60 predicted proteins | sample MGYA00242497_ERZ504576 | MGnify/ENA primary metagenome ERZ504576 (study PRJEB26092, sample SAMD00036296) | human gut metagenome | host: Homo sapiens | study: EMG produced TPA metagenomics assembly of...
TCCCGGGGCAAATGTCCTCCCGCAGGGAGTGCTCGTCCTCTACCACCAAAAGGGCGCATTTTGTTTTCCACCCTTCCCGTAAAAAATCCATTTCTTGCGTTTTTCTTCATTATAACAGATTATAGCAGACGGTGTTAAGATTCGTGTTAAGATTTTCTTAGCAGAAATTTTATCCCGGATAGTGTATACTGGTGCCATCAAACAGCAGGAGGCTATGATGTTCATGACAAAAAAACAGGCGCAGCTGCTTTTGCTTGCTGCCGGGGTACTGATGCTGCTGTTCGGCGTATGGCGGGGCGAGGCAGACACCGTATTTTCAAAAGCCATCCGGCTGTGTATGGAGTGTGTGGGCATTGGATAAGAAAAAATTAAATCCCCTTGCCCGGTTCCGGGGCTTTATACAGGCCGGAGCGACCCTTTTAACCAACATCCACCTGCCCAACTTTGCTAAAGGAACGCTGTATCAGGGCAATGGAAAATACGTCTGCGTCCCGGGGCTGAACTGCTATTCCTGCCCGGGCGCTGCCGGTGCCTGCCCGGTGGGGGCGTTTCAGGCGGTAGTGGGCTCTTCCAAATTCCGCTTTTCCTACTACATCACCGGCATTCTCATCCTTTTCGGGGTGCTGCTGGGACGGTTCATCTGCGGTTTCCTCTGCCCGTTCGGGTGGTTTCAGGAGCTTTTGCACAAGATTCCCTCTCCCAAGCTTTCCACCAAAAAGCTAAAGCCGCTGCGCTATTTAAAGTATGCGGTGCTGCTGGTCATGGTGGTGCTGCTGCCATTGCTGGCGGTCAACGAGCTGGGCATGGGCGACCCCTTCTTCTGCAAATATCTCTGCCCACAGGGCGTGCTGGAAGGCGCCCTTCCCCTCTCCCTGACCAATGCTGGCATCCGCGCCGCGCTGGGCAAGCTGTTCACATGGAAAGCCTGCATTCTGCTGGCAGTCATTATGGGCAGCGTGGTGTTCTACCGCCCCTTCTGCAAGTGGCTGTGCCCGCTGGGCGCGTTTTATGCGCTGCTGAACAAGGTCTCGCTGTTCCAGATGCGTGTAGACACCCATAAATGCGTCTCCTGCGGCGCCTGCGCAAGGGCCTGTAAGATGGACGTAGACATTACCAAGACCCCCAACCACGCCGAATGTATCCGCTGTGGGATGTGTATGAAAGCCTGCCCCACGGACGCCATCCAGTACAAGTTCGGGCTGGGAGACCAATCAAACACCGAAACAACAAAGGAGTAAAACCATGAAATTCAACCGTGTAACCGCACTTTTGCTCAGCCTTACGCTGGCTTTCAGCCTTGCCGCCTGCGGGCAGGGCGCGTCCTCTGCATCTTCTGCATCCTCTTCTTCTGCCGCTTCCTCTGCGGCAGCGGAAAGCAAGACCGAGGAGCAGCTGCTGGCCGAGGAAAACGAGATCCTTTCCGCAAACGATGCCCTGTGGGAGAAGGTGTTCGCTTCCATGGACAAAAACATGACTGAGACCACCCTCAGCACGAACTACGGCGATTTCTGCGCAGCTCCGTGGAAAAGACAAAGGACCAATTCTCGGATGAGGAGTACAAGACCCTGACCGCCGATGCAGAAAAAATCCGTGCCATCGAGGAGCAGATTGCCACCCTTGCCCTCGCGGACGCGGCCGCTTCCGGCGCTGCCGCACAGGGCACTGCCTTCCCCCAGTTTGAGGGCAGCGATTTAGAGGCAACCCGGTGGGCAACAGTCTGTTTGCGGGCAACGCCTTTACGGTGGTGAACTTCTGGTTCAACGGCTGCAAGCCCTGCGTAGAGGAACTGGACGACCTGAACGCCCTGAACGAGAAGGTCAAGGCACAGGGCGGCGAGGTTGTCGGCATCAACACCGAGACGCTAGACGGCAACCAGCAGGGCATTGATGCCGCCAAAAAACTGCTGGCTGCAACGGGCGCAAGCTACCGCAACATCTACTTTGCCTCCGGCAGCGACGCCGGCAAGTTTGCGCTGAACATCATGGCCTTCCCCACCACCTACGTTTTTGACCGGGACGGCAACGTTGTGGGCCAGCCCCTGCTGGGCGGCATCGACAAGGAAGAAAACCTTGCCGCCCTGCAAAAAAATATTGACGCTGCCCTTGCCAAGGACAACGCCAAATAAGCTATTCTCCCCTGCCACGGAAATCAACTTTTAGAGTTCGTCCCAGAGCAGCCGGATGAGGGGCAATTTCCCGTAAGCTGCTGCTCGTTTGCGCCCTCATCAGTCACCTGCGGTGACAGCTTCCCCCCAACCGGGGGAAGCCTTTAGAGAAAATTTGATTTCTGTAATTCCCTGCCGCCTACGGGCGGCTTTTTTTGTTTGCACCGGGCATTGTCATGCACGCCCGGGCGCCGGACGGAATACGCTGGGGCAAAAGCATACTTTTACCAGCAAAGGAGCGTATCTCCATGAAGAACACCGGAACTCTCCGCATTCAGGCCTTTGCGGCCCGTCAGTCCAGCCTGTCGAGGGTGTGACCGTCACCGTCAGCGGCAACGGCTTCACCGCCACCCGCCTGACCGACGCCGAAGGCAACGCCGACGACGCACTCTTACCACCCCCGCCTGTGCTCTCTCGCTGGACGAGAACAACACCACGCAGCGCCCCTACGCGGTCTGTGACCTCGTGGCCTCCAAGACCGGCTACCGCACCGTCCGCATCCAGGGCGTGCAGGTCTTTCCCGGGCAGGTGACGCTGGCCCAGCCCGAGATGATACCCGACACCGAGGAGATGCGGGACACGCCCAACGTCCCCATCGTCATCCCACCCCACAGCCTCTTCACCGGCGACGGCGGCAGCGGCCCGACCCCGTCCCTCGCCTGTGTGCCGCGGGTGCTGGACCGGGTCATCATCCCGAAGAACATCACCGTCCATCTCGCAGGCCCGCCGCCTCGGCCCGGAACGTCACCGTCTCGTTCCGCAGCTATATCGCCAACGTGGCGTCCAGTGAGGTGTATCCGACCTGGGCTGACGAAAATAGCCCAGCGGGGCAGTCGAACTGTCTGCCGACTCAGAAATTCCATTCGATCGTTATTTTTTGTTCTCCGGTAAGCGTATCTTTTGGGCTAACAATAACACGATGGACCAACAGTACAACAAGTTCGCGGGTCAGGTACGAAACCTGTGCCAGTTCACGGACACGCTGCATCTGCGTCTGGACTCCACCGGTTTCTTCCTGCTGTTGTTCCAGTTCCGTTTCCAATGTATCGATCCGGGTCTCTGCCTTTTTCACTTCTTCCAGAAAGGTCTGGTTCATTTCAGAAAACTGAACGGCATCAATTAAACCTGACACCTTATCCAGATACAACTCCTGCATGGCCTTGCGCCGCCGGGCTGCTTCGCTCTTCAACCGTTTCAGCTCGTCACGCCTGGCCTGCTCTCGCTGCCGGATGGGGTCATCCTGTTCTGGAAGGGTAACTTTTTCAGGGTCAAAATAGTCTGCCGCATACGCCCGGATACGTTCCAGTACAGCATTCTCCAACGCGTCCATATCGGTACAGGTCTTGTTGCCGCACACTTCCGGTGCGCGCTGGTGCATCCGGCAGCGAACATAGCGTCTTTGTGTTCCATCCGCTCTCGGCTGACGGCCAGTTTGCTCCATGCAGCTGCCACAGCATCCACAAACCACCTTTTTTGCCAGCGGATGGATCGTTCCCTTCTCGCCGCTCCGGGTGCGCTCCTGCATCATCCTCTGGACCGTTTCAAACATTTCTCGCTCAATAATAGCTTCATGCGTATTTTCTACAACGATCCACTGCGATTTTGGAAGCCAAATCGTCTTTTCAGACTTGTAACTTATCTTTTTATGCTTTCCCTGCACCATATTTCCGATATAAAGCTGATCATGTAATATTTGATATACGGTGGGACTGCTCCAAAGAGCCGCATTTGTATTCTTTAATGCACTGCGGTAATGGATGCCATGCAGCTGCTTATAGGCTGTTGGGCTTGGAATTTTTTCGTCATTCAGGATGCGTGCGATCTTGTGTGCGCCGATCCCGTTAAGAGCCATGGAAAAGATCCGCCTTACCACTTCGGCTGCTTCCGGGTCGATGATGAGTTTTCCTTTTGCATTTGGGTCTTTGCAGTATCCATACCGTGCAAAAGAGCCGATGAACAGCCCCTCTTTCCGCTTGTGGTCAAGCACCGAGCGGACATTGGTGGACAGATCTTCCAGATACCACTCGTTGATCAGGCCGTTGATCTGGCGGGATTTTTTGTTCGCGGTATCGTTGGTATCCACATGGTCTACCACCGCAATGAAGCGGATGCCCCACTCCATGAACTTTCCGTGCAGATATTTTTCCACGAGTTCCATGTCACGGGTGAAACGGGATTGCGTTTTGGCCAGTACCACATCAAACTGATGTTCGCTTGCGGCTTGCAGCATCGAATTGAATGCCGGACGGTTCCGGTCGATGCCGGAATAATCCTCATCCGAATAGATCTGGTAAATATCAAATCCTTTCTCCAGGGCGTACTGGAGCAGCATCGACTTTTGATTCTGAATGCTCTCCGATTCACCAATTTTATCTTCATCTTCTTTGCTCAGGCGGCAATAAATGGCTGCTTTCATGATCTGCCCCCTTCTTTTTGTACACGAGCATCCATGCGCAGCATAACGCATCCCTCCTTCAAATTCAGGGATGCCACATCAGGCACAGGATCTTGAAGGAACAGCATTGAGTAATCCATCGATGATGTATCGCTCAAATTCCTTTTGAAACCGTTCTTTGCGCTGTTCGTTGTTGTCTGAACGAAATTTTTCGTGCAGAATAAAAGGAGTTTTTTTCATCGAATCCCCCTTTTCGGTCCATCTGGTCGTGATATGTGTCACTTCAGTCTATTTCCAGTCAGCGAAATTCAGAACTTTCCATATTTTTCATGCAAAATATTGCAAGACGTTCAAAATCAACTTGAAACGCCTTTGCCGCAATGGTACAATTATATTGTCATTTTATGGAAACTCGGCGCAAAGCCCCGTGCGGACAGGCCGCAAGCGTCGGAGTTCCTGTGGGATGTGTAAGAATAGCTAAGGCAGCACTTCGCTACTGCACCTGCGTAGTATTGCTTTCCGAAAATGTGAGAAAGTATATTTATATGATGAAAAAGATCTCCCGCCGCTCGTTTTTGCAGGTCTGCGGTATTACTGCGGCAACGGCAGCACTGACCGCCTGCGGCGGCACTAAGACCGAAACAGCTAAAAAAGACGCTGCTCACGAAGCCATCACCTTTATGGCACCTTATAAGGAGATAGAAGCCTTTATTGAGCAGGTACACAGCGTTTACCCGGAAGTGAACATCGAGGTCGTGCCCTACAGCGGCGATAACACCACCACCTGTCTGCAGAATATGTTTGCGGCGGGCGACCTGCCGGACGTCTGCACCTTGACCCACTACGACCCCCGGATCGATCTGGTCTCCAACAAACTGCTGGACCTTTCCGGCTACGATTTTACGGATAACTATGTGGAGTCCCGTCTGCAAGACGTGTTCGACAACGGTGCCATCTACCTGCTGCCCTCGACCTACAACTGCTACGGCATCACCTACAACAAGACCCTGCTGAAGAAATACGGCTGGGAGCTGCCCAATTCTTTCGCTGAGCTGGAAGAACTGGCTGCAAAGGCAAAGGAAGCCGGGGTCAATCTCTGTCTGCCGCAGATCCAGTATCCGGGCTACGGTTTCCAGTATCTGTGCAACATTGCAGACGCCGATTTCCTCGGCACACTGGACGGCAGGCTGTGGCAGCGGGATTATCTGTCCGGTAAGGCGAATGTCAGCAATACCCCCGGCATGATGCAGGCCATGGCCTATGTCCAGAAGTGGAAGGACATCGGGATGCTGAACGACACCGGCGACGCTCTTGACGACAATGTGACCCGGCAGAGGATGGCTGAGGGGAACACCCTATTTTTGATTGGAAACACCAACGGCATTGTGGAGGCAGACGGCAATGCCGATAAATTCGGCCTGATGCCGTATCTTTCCGAGGACGGCACCCAGAATGTTTTTGTGCTGAATGTGAACCGCTTCTACGGTCTGAATAAAAAGCTGGAGCAGGATCCCCAGAAGCTGGAAGATGCGCTCAAGGTGATGCGTGTGCTTTCCACCGTTGCAGGCACCAGCGCTCTGCAGCCCGCAACGGTGCTGAAAAGCAGCCTGCTGCCCTTCAAGGACGCAAAAGCGGACGGCACCTACTATGCCGACATCGCCGATGCCTGAATGCAGGCAACACCGCGCCCTTTATCTATTCCGGCTGGGAAAACACCATCGTGACCACCGGCCTTAAAATGCTGGACTTCATGAAGGGCAATGCCACCATGGAGGATGTGATCCGTCAGCTGGACGAGGATCAGGATAGTGTGGTGAACAACACCCCGGATACCATCACTACCGTTACGGAGGAGCTTTCGCAGGAGGACTGCGCCATGCTGGTGGGCCGCTGCTTTGCACAGGCTACCGGCAGCGACCTTGCGCTGGTGTCGCTGAGCACATGGATCCCCGGCAACCCCACCGATCAGAACCATCACGGCGTAGCGGCCAAACTGTACGCCAAGGATATTACGGATTACGACCTTTCGGTCATTCTGCCCACCGGCTGGAACCGCACCATCCAGACCGTTTCCCTGACCGGGCAGCAGATCAGCGACCTGCTTGCTTCTGGTTACGATGCCTACGGCAACGGCAAGGGCTACCCCTATGTGCTGGTAAGCCCGGTGCAGCCGGAGGCGGGCAAGACCTATCAGGTTGCAATCTGCGGTGTGAGCGACCAGTTGGCTGCGGAGACCACGGTCACAGACAGCGGTGTGGTGGGCATGGATGCCGCAAAAGCCTTCTTTGGCGCATACACCACCATCAGCCGGGCAGATACCGCATGGAGCTAGGGTACACCTTAAACAAAACGGACAGGAGATACTGGATGTGAACAACAAAATCTATAAAAAGCTGTTTGGTGGCTTCGGCTTTGTCATCATCGTGTCGCTCCTGACCCTTTTTGTCATGAGCCAGACCTACATCCAGAACCTTGTCTACCATGAGCGGCTGAGCCAGATGGAAGAGGTCACCCACCAGATGTTCCGCAATCTGGAGGATGTCATCGACACCCACTGGGACGAGGTGGATGTGCAGTGCAATTATTTGTACTACACCCCGCTAAAGACCGATACCGATCTCTACCGCTATCTGAAAAAGCTGCCCGAGCTTTCCAATTACCATGAAAAACAGGTCGAATTGATTGCCGTGGATACTGCCGGATATTATTATACCGAGTATGGCCGCATGGGGCTGCTGCGGGGAATGAACTATCTGGAAAGCGCACCGGAGCGGGTCAGCTATATTTCCAACTCGCTGACCAAGGACGACTCCTGGATGGTGTTTCTGGAACAGCTCTCCACCCCCATCACACTGCAAAGCGGAGAAAAAGAGATCACCCTGCGCTACTTTGGCATCTCCCAGAGCATGACTCAGCTGAACGATTATTTCCGCTGTGACGCCTACGAAAACAGCAACAGTGTCTATGTGCTGGACAACAACGGCTTCAAGCTGTTCAACGCCAATGACACCGAGCTGCTGAAGGGACACAACGTATACACCGTCCTCTCCCGGATGTCCTATCTGCACGGTTCTTCCTTTGCGGGGGCAAAGGAGCGGCTTGCCCGCACAGGCTCCTGCTATTCCAACGCCGTGCTGGATGGGACTGAGTATTTCTACGCCCTGAAGCAGATGGAAAACGCCCAGTGGACACTGGCGTTCCTTGTTCCGGCAGAATATGTGGCCGTGAATACGCAGAAGCTGGTCAACATCGTCATGGTCATCATCATCGTCATTGCGATGATGTTCTCGGTCATAACAGTTTTTGTCGGCTGGTTTCTCCTGCGGCAAAAGCAGCAGCAGGAGCTGCGGACTGAAAAAGAAGCGAACCTTCGTCTGGAACAATACAACATCCATCTGACGCAGGTAAATGATGAGCTGCGGCAGGCGCAGGTCGTTGCAGCAGAGGCTTTGCAATCCGCAGAGCGCGCCAGCAAGGCCAAGACGGACTTCCTCTCCAACATGAGCCACGACATCCGTACCCCCATGAACGCCATCATCGGCATTACCGCCCTGATGAAAAACGAGCTGCACCAGCCGGAAAAGCTGGCCGAACATCTGGGCAAGCTGGAAACTTCCGGTCAGCTGCTGCTGGGCATCATCAACAATATTCTGGATATGAGCCGCATCGAGAGCGGCAAGACCACCCTGAATGTGGAAAAAATGAACCTGCCCCAGCAGGTCAGCCAGCTGGACAGCATCATCCGTCAGCAGGCAGGCCAGCGCCGCCAGACCTTTACGATAAACGCCCATCTGCAGCACGAAAACGTACTGGCAGACCCCAACCGCCTGAATCAGGTGCTGATGAACATCCTCTCCAACGCGGTCAAATATACGCCCAAGGGCGGGCATATCCGGTTGGAGGTGGAAGAGCTGCCCCGGAACGAGCACTTCGCCCGGTACCGCTTTGTGGTGCAGGATGACGGCATCGGCATGAGCGAGGAGTTTCAAAAGACCCTTTTTGAACCCTTTACCCGTGAGGAAAATCCGGCACCAATAAGGTGCAGGGCACCGGCTTGGCATGGCCATCACCAAGAGCATCGTAGACCTGATGGGCGGCACCATCCACGTAGAGAGCACCCCCGGCAAGGGCACCCGCTTTGAGGTCGTGCTGGAATTTCCCATTGATGCCGAAGCAGATACGGTGCAAGAGGCACAGGTGCTCCCGGAGGAAGCAGAAGAAACTTCTCCCCTGTCCGGCATGAAGTTCCTCTGCGCCGAGGATAACGCCATCAACGCCGAGATCCTGGAGCTGCTGCTGGAATCCAAGGGCGCACACTGCAAAATTTACCCCAACGGTCAGGAGATCGTGGATGCCTTTGCCAGCGTCAAGCCCGGCGAGTATGACATGATCCTGATGGATGTGCAGATGCCGGTGATGGACGGCCTGGAGGCCACCCGCCGCATTCGCAATGGCGAAAATCCACTGGGCAGGATCATCCCCATCCTTGCCATGACCGCCAACGCCTTCCTTGAGGATATGCAAAAGAGCAAGGAAGCCGGGATGGATGTACATCTCTCCAAACCCGTGGACATTGCAGCGCTGGAACAGACCGTAAAACACTTCCGCGTTACCCCCCCATTAAAAAATAGCGGAAACGCGCGTTTCCGCAGATGAAACACACAAATGATGTAAATAATATAGAAGAAGGTCAGAACGTGAATACACTTTCCGAGATTGAGGAATATTACAAAGCGCGTGAGCAGCAGCTGTTGAAAAAACTTCATCGACAGGAAGCTGCTCTTGCCGCAGCGGAGCAAACGCTGAAGCGATTGACCGAAAATCAGAAAGCACCGATGGACGAAACCACCGAGCAGCGTACTGCACAGGAGCAGGCATTCAAAGAAAAACTCTATCGGGATCCGCTGACAGGAATTTACAACCGCCGCTATTACGAAGAAGTTGTCCGTAAATCCATCGGCCCGGCAGGGATCGCGCTGATGGATGTGGACGATTTCAAGATCTGCAACGATACCTATGGGCATTACGCCGGAGATATGGCACTGAAAACGGTGGCAAACACCATCCAGTCCTGCATCCGGGCGTCGGACCTGCTCATCCGCTATGGCGGAGACGAATTTCTGCTGGTGTTATCCGGCATTCCGGGAGACTTTTTGCAGACCAAACTGGAACAGATCCGCACCGCCGCGCAGATGGCATCTGTACCCGGCTATTCGCATTTCCGTATCTCGCTGAGCATTGGCGGAACGATACAGTCCCTCGCCGACCCTATGGAAAACATCGTTCGCCGGGCGGATTGGCTGATGTATCAGGCAAAGTGCCGCAAGAATGCCGTCATGGTGGAGGTTCCTGGGCATAACCTGGCGGCTTTGGAAAAACTTTTGCAGAACAAGTCACAGATCTTACTTGTGGATGACTCCGCAATGAACCGCATGATGCTGACAGAGATCCTGGAAGATAGTTACCACATTCTGGAAGCAGAAAACGGACGGGAATGCATGGAAAAATTGCAGGCAGAAGCCGGAAACATTGCACTGGTGCTGCTGGACATCAATATGCCCGTTATGGACGGCTTTGAAGTGCTGAAAGCCATGAATGCCAACCACACCATCGAGGATATCCCGGTCATTATGATCTCCAGCGAGGACTCCGATGCGACGATCCGGCGTTCCTATGAGCTGGGCGCAAGTGATTATGTCAATCGCCCCTTCGACGCTCGTATCGTGTACCGCCGCGTGACCAACACCATCAAGCTGTACGCCAAGCAGCGGCGGCTGGTGCAGATGGTCTCTGAGCAGATCCGCGCCCGTGAAAATAATACGGATATGCTGGTGGGTGTACTGAGTCATATCGTAGAATTCCGCAACGGCGAAAGCGGCGCCCATGTGCGGCACATCCGTATCATCACCGAGCTGCTGCTCCGCCGTCTGTTGGAGATCAGCAGCAGATCCTCTATCACTGCGGAACAGCAGGATATGATCCCGCTGGCTTCCGCCCTGCACGACATCGGAAAAATCGGCATTGACGAAAAGATCCTCAACAAGCCCGGCAGACTGACCCCGGAGGAATTCGAGGTCATGAAGACCCACAGCATGCTGGGAGCCCAGATGCTGCATGATCTGGATAATTTTGCAGAGCAGCCGCTGCTGCAAACGGCCTACGAGATCGCCCGCTGGCACCACGAACGCTGGGATGGGCGCGGCTACCCGGATGGGCTGAAGGGCGATGAGATCCCCATCAGCGCACAACTGGTCTCGCTGGCTGATGTGTACGATGCACTGACCAGCGAACGCTGCTACAAAAAAGCCTTCTCCCACGAAAAAGCCGTGCAGATGATCCTGAACGGCGAGTGCGGAGCGTTCAACCCGCTGCTGCTGCAGTGCCTGACGGATATTCAGGCTGACCTGAAAGAAGAATTACAGCAGCACAACTGAGCAATGGATGCAATAAAACAGGAGAACAAAAAGCCCAAATGAAACATAGAATCTCACGCCCGTGCATTTCTGCGCGGCTGCACCCTGCTGGCGGCATCTGCTGCCGTCGCAGTCTGACTTCCTGCGGCGGAACGAACGCGAAGGACAGCAGTCTTCCGCAGCTCATTGTGGGAAGCGATACCTATCCGCCCTATATTTATCTGAACAATGACGGCGTTCCCGCCGGGATCGACGTGGAGATCGCCACCGAAGCCTTCCGCCGCATGGGATATGCTGCCCGGTTTGAACCGATCGACTGGGAGCAAAAAACAGCTCTGGTGGAAAGCGGCACCATCGACTGCATCTGGGGCTGCTTTTCCATGGACGGGCGCGAGGAGGTATACCGCTGGGCGGGACCCTACATGGTGAGCCGTCAGGTGGCTGCGGTGGATGCCGACAGCAGCATCCGATCCCTCAGCGACCTTGCCGACAAGACCGTCGCCGTGCAGAGCACCGGCAAGCCGGAGGAAATCTTTCTCAGCGGCTCTGACCCGCGCATCCCGCAGACGGTGGAGGTGCTCAGCATCGAAAACCGCAGCGTGCAGTACGCGCTGCTGTCCTGCGGCTATGTGGATGCCATCGCCGCCCACGAGACAGGCATTCTGCAATACATGAAGGACAATTCCGTGGAGTTCCGCATTTTGGAGGAACCGCTGCTGGTCACCGGGCTGGGCGCCGCCTTTGCCAAGAACGACACCCGCGGTCTGGACAGCCAGTTGACCGACACCCTTGCGCAGATGCGCGCGGACGGCACGCTGGAGCAGATCGTTGGCAGGTATCTTGAACATGCTTCGCAGTATCTGGAGGTGGACACCATTGGCACGTAAAAACAGAACCACCCCGGATACATGGAGATGGGGGATCTATCTGGTCATCGGCGTGCTTTTTATGGCCGTCGTCGTTTTTTTCTCAGGTTGGCGGGCGCTGCGCACAACGGAGGCTCGTTTCTGTCAGATTCTTGATTTTGTCAAATCCCAATCCACCAGCTTTGAAAAGTACAACGATACCGTTGTGGCCAAAACGCTCCGCCGCACGGCGGTATCGGTGCATCAGCTGGCACAGGACCCTGCGCTCGACCTTTCCGACCCGCAGTGCCTGAACAGGCAGGCAGAGCTGCTCTGGCTCACAGGTATTTCAGTTCTGTCTCCGGACGGTACGCTCCTGTGCGAATCCACAACGAACGGCATCGGCTATGCCCGGTTTGGAGAGCAGCTCAAGAATGATATGGTTCTGGACGTTTTCTCTTACCCGCAAAAGACCTACCTGAAGCGGTCCTGCTGGAGGATGGGTCTGCGTGGATGTTGCGGCACACGCAGAAGGCAAAGAGGTCATCCTGCTTGCTACCGCTATACCCCGGCAGAATTTATAGAGGGAACGGCCTTGTCCATCCAGAGCGTACTGGACGGCTACTCGGTTGAGACCAGCGCACATTGTTCATCGTGCAGAACAATCAGGTCATCGCCTCTAACCGCCCGGAGCTCATCGGGCAGGATGCTGCGGACAGTCCGCCGGTGCGGGAGATCCGCAAAGCCGGGGCTGCCAAAACGCTGACCCATACCCACGATTGGAACGGCTCCGGCTGCTATTTTGGAATGTACTGCCACGGAAGGTCTTTCGATCTCTACGCGTATACGGATGAAAATCCGTCTTCCGTGAATCGTTTCCGCTGATTTTGATGGCGCTGGCCGGTTACATCCTGCTTGTAATGGTCCTTTGGGTGCTGCGCAGACGCTCCGTGCAGGAGATGGAGCAGCAGAAGAAAGAGCAGGAGAAGAAGTATCAGACTCAGCTGGAGGAACAGAACCGCAAACTGGAGATCGCACTCCAGCACGAGGGTGCGGCAAACCGTGCCAAGCGGGAGTTCCTGTTCAATATGAGCCACGATATTCGCACCCCCATGAACGCCATCATCGGCTTCACCTCGCTGGCTGCGACCCATATTGATAATAAGGAACAGGTGCTGGACTACCTGAAAAAGATCTCTACCTCCAGCCAGCATCTGCTTTCCCTCATCAATGATGTGCTGGATATGAGCCGCATCGAGAGCGGAAAAGTAAAAATTGAAGAAAAAGCGGTGCATCTGCCGGACCTCGTCCACGATGTGCGCTCCATCATCCAACCCGATGTTTCGGCAAAGCGGCTGTCGCTTTTCATCGATACCATGGACGTGGAGAACGAGGACATCATCACCGACCCGATGCGGCTGAACCAGATCTTGCTGAACATTTTGTCCAACGCCATCAAGTTCACTCCCACAGGCGGTACGATCAGCATCCGCATTTTCCAGAAGAACGGTGCGCCCATGGGCCGTGGCTGCTATGAGTTCCGCATCAAGGACAATGGCATTGGTATGAGCGAAGCGTTCCAGAAGCACATCTTTGAGGCGTTCAGCCGGGAGGAAAGCTCCACCGTCAGCGGCATTCAGGGTACCGGTCTGGGCATGTCCATCACCAAGAACATTGTGGATATGATGGGCGGCACCATTGCGATTGAAAGTGAACCGGGCAAGGGCAGCGAATTCATCGTAGATCTCTGCTTCGCACTCAGCGGACAAAGGGTGGAGCCCAAGCAGCTCCCGCAGTTGGAAGGGCTGCGCGCATTGGTAGCAGACGACGATACCGACACCTGCCTGAGCGTCAGCACCATGCTGTCCAAGATCGGGATGCGGCCGGAGTGGACGATCTCCGGCCGAGAAGCGGTGATCCGCACCCGATACGCCATGGAGCAGGGCGACGAATTCAGCGTCTACATCATCGACTGGCTCATCCCCGATATGAACGGCATCGAGGTCGTGCGGCAGATCCGCAAGATGATCGGGAAAAGCTGCCCTATCATCATTCTGACGGCCTACGATTGGACGGATATTGAAGAGGAAGCCCGCGCTGCCGGAGTGACCGCCTTCTGCGAAAAGCCGCTGTTCCTTTCCGAACTGCGCAGAGTGCTGGCAGAACCGTACGGTGCAGAGCCTGCCTGTAAGCCAGCGCAGCCAGCTGCCGCCGAGCTCAAGAGAAAGAATCTTTTGCTGGTGGAGGACAATGCCTTGAACCGCGAGCTCGCACTGGAGATCCTGAAGGAAGCGGGCTTTGCGGTAGACACTGCTGAGGATGGCGAGATCGCTGTCCAGAAGATGAAGCAGGCGGCCCCCGGGCAGTACGATTTGATCTTAATGGACATCCAGATGCCCAAGATGGACGGTTACGAGGCAACGCGCAGATCCGCGCCCTGCCGGATGCTGCAAAGGCAGGCATTCCCATCTTTGCAATGACGGCAAATGCCTTTGAAGAAGACCGTCAGAATGCATTGAAGGCCGGTATGGACGGCCACATTGCAAAGCCGCTGGATATTCCGCATCTGCTGCAGGTCCTTGCAGATGTACTGAAATCATAACGGCTGCCAGCCGACAAAAGCAAAAGCACCCGCAGCAGGTTTCGCAGAGGCTCTTGACCTCTGGAAGCGAATGCTGCGGGTGCTTTATTTATTTTTTGTCTGACAGGCGTTTGGCTTACAGGATCTTGTGCAGCTCCTGCACAAGGTCGCCGATCACGATGGGCTTGGACAAAAGCCGTTCATGCCGCTTTCCAATGCGTTGCGGCGATCCTCGTCGAAGGCGTTGGCGGTCATGGCAAGGATCGGGAGCTTTGCCCGGGCAGGGTCATCCAGTGCGCGGATCTTCCGGGTGGCGGTGTAGCCATCCATCACCGGCATCTGCACATCCATCAGCACCAGATCATAGCTGCCCGGCGCTGCGGTGCTCACCTTTTCCACCGCCACTTCACCGTTTTCCGCTGTATCGACCTGGAAGCCGTACTCGCGCAGGATCTCCTGCGCGATCTCGCGGTTCAGCTCGTTGTCCTCTACCAGCAGGATGTGTCTGTCCTTAAAGTCGGCGTTCTTTTCCGGCAGAAGCTCCTGCGGCGCATCTGTCAGTTTCTGGCCGAGGGCACTCATCAGAGTCTCGCGCAGGTCGGACATGAACATGGGCTTGGAGCAGAAGGCGGTCACACCGGCGGCCTTTGCCTCTACCTCAATGTCAGACCAGTCATAGGCCGTCAGGATGATGATGGGGGTATCGTCGTTCAGGCTGCGGATCTGGCGGGTGACCTCGATGCCGTTCATATCCGGCAGCCGCCAGTCGATGATATAGGCGTGGTAGACATCGCTCATCTCGATGGACTGCCGCGCGCGCAGCACCGCTTCCTTGCCGGAAAGGGTCCACTCCGCGCGCATTCCCACCTTGACCAGCATCTTTGTCACGCTGTCGCAGGTGTTGAAATCGTCGTCCACCACCAGAGCCTTCAGGCCTTCCAGCTCGGTGATCTTTTCCACCGGGCGGTGCTCTGTCTGCACCCGCAGCGGCACACGAATGATAAACTCGCTGCCCTTGCCCTGCGCTGTCTGCACCTCGATGGTGCCGCCCATCATATCCACGATGTTTTTGGTAATAGCCATGCCAAGGCCGGTGCCTTGGATACGGCTGACCGTGGAGGTGCGCTCCCGCTCAAACGGCTCAAAGATTTTTTTGGCAAATTCCGGCTCATGCCGATGCCGTTGTCCTTGATGCGGAACTCGTACTGCCCGCAGCCGCACACCTGCCCGGCAAGCTGGCGCACCCGCACCGAGACCGTGCCGCCCGCCGGGGTGAACTTGATGGCGTTGGACAGCAGGTTCAGCAGGATCTGGTTCAGCCGGGTCTTATCGCAGTAGACATCCTCGTCGGTCACATCCATCGCGTCCATATAAAGCTCCAGCTGTTTTGCGTAGATCTGCCCGCTGACAATGGTTTTCAAATCGTGCAGCACATCCGAAAGGTTGACTTCCACTTCTTCCAGATGGAGCTTTCCGCTTTCGATGCGGCTCATATCCAGCACATCGTTGATGAGCGAGAGCAGATGGTTGCTGGAAGCAAGGGTCTTGGCCAGATAATCCTTCACCCGCTCCTTGTCGTCGATATTGCTGATCGCCAGTGTGGTAAAGCCGATGATGGCGTTCATGGGGGTGCGGATGTCGTGGGACATATTGGAAAGGAAAGTGCTCTTGGCGCGGTTGCAGTCTCGGCGGCGGCAACGGCATCCGAAAGCGCCTGATTTACCTGTTTGTCGGCGGTGCGGTCGGACATGACAAGGATGTATTTGGTCCTGCCCTCACCTCGCTGCCTATGGCGATGTTATGGAACCAGCGGCGCTCTTTGGTTTCCAGATGCGCAAACTCGAAATCCCATTCCCGCTGCTGTCCGCTGAGAAGCCCATCCAGAAAGTTTTCGCCGTGCTCCGGGGCGCCCAGCTTGTCCAGAGCAAAGGCATTTTGCCGGACTTCTTTCCACGGGATGCCCAGCAGACGCTCAATGTTCGGGCTGACATAATCCACCTTGGAGGTCTCTGCGTCCAACATCAGGAAAACGTCGTCCACGTTCAGCGAGAGCTTCTGGAACAATTCATCCCGGTACAGGAGCTTGGTGTTCTTCTGGCGTAGTGCGGCATGGCTTCTGCGCACAATGAGCAGAATGGCCAGCACCGCAAGACCTGCGGCGATGCCCGCTACGATCTGCACCGTATGGAACCACAGCTTATCCAGATTGGCATTGACGATCTTAGTCGGCACAAGCCCCACCATCGTCCAGCTCTGGACAGCAGTACCCTCGTAAACCAGATAATAGCTGATGTCGCCCAGTTTGACCTTCATGTTTCCGCTGCTGCCCTGTGCAAAGGCATTGGACAGATCCAGGATCTGTGCCTCGGAAAGATCGGAATGGTCGCGCAGCATCGCAATGAAGTTGTAGATCGTTTCCTTGCGGTTTACAGAATTGTCGATGACCACCCGCCCATCCGGGTAGATGACATAGTTACTGGCATTGCCCTGAAAGGCAGAGTTGTCCAGTAATCTCAGCACCTCATCATTGTAATAGGTGATGGCAACGGCATCGTAGGCAAAGCCCCGGTAGCTGCCCTGCGTTTCAGGACAGATGAACGCAAGCATCTGGGGCTTGCCGGGCAGAGCCGTATTCATCACAATATCGTTACCGTCGGCAAGCTCTTCGTCCAGATTTGTCTGCAGGCCAAGGTAGCCCGTTTTCCCGGTCACGGTCATGTAGTTGCCGTCATAGGTAAGAAAGTAGAATTCGGCAAACCCAGCCTCCTGCTGTGCCGCCCTGATATACGCCTGTATTTCGGCCTCATCCGAGGTACTTTCCAGAAAGCCGTTGTACAGATGCAGATAGGTCAGGTTCTTGCGTACCATCTCTTTCAGCATATTATTGGATTTATGCAGCACCTCTTCCAGATGCGAGGTGCTTTCCTGATAGATGGTCTGGGACACAAACGAGATGTACTGGACACTGAAACCGACTGCCAGAAAGATCAGAAGAAGGATGGCAGCAACAGGGAGCCATTTTTGCCGGGGATGGCAGTTTCGTTTGGATTCGTGCTTTTCGTCTACCATCCCGCTCACCTCAACGTAATGTAGTTTTCAGGCTCTGCAAGCGCTGCGCCGCCGCCGGAGACATGATCGCGCCATGTGTTTTTTACCCATGTATCTCCGTCCAAAGACGTGCCGCTCTCGCTCGCAAGCAGCGCTTCCATCTGTTTTTCCGCTGCCAGACAGGTCACGGTAACGGTGTCGTCGTCCCGGAGCGGCTGTCCGTTCCGGGTGATGCCGGTCAGGGTATAGCTGCCGCTTGCCTCTTTGACCTCCACGGCAATGCCGCTGACCACCGGCAGAGAGCCGCGGTTGAAGGGCACAAACCCTCCCTCGCAGCCCTCCACAAAGGCGCGGACGGTCTCCTTCAGCTCTGCGCCGGTCATGGTGCGCTGGCGGGACATCAGACCGTTGGGCATGATCATGGAAGCGGCCATTTTCTTGTTATAGTCTGCCCGCAGTACACTGCCGGTAAAGCTGTTTGCGGTGGCAAGCAGCACATCGGTGCCATAACGCCCCGCAGCGTGTTCGCCATGACGGAGAAGGAGGCGCTGCCGCCGTTTGCGTGGAAGACATTGGAATAGCTCTTCCCGGAGGTCAGCACGATCTCGTCATCGTCAGGCGTTTCTTCGGCAAGAAGCCTGGCATTGAACGCACGATAAGCCTGCTGTGCCGTGTACTCGCCTGCGATCATTTTGGAGACAACGTCCTTGGAGACGGCAAAGAAATCGTTGGAGGCGATGCGGATATACATGTGGTTTTCTTCCACCACATCGCGCACGTCCTTCATGTACTCGGTCAGGCGCAGAGGGACATTCTGGCTGTAGCTCAGCACATCCTGCCCGTCAGCAACGATGCGGCTCTGCGCCTCCTCGGAGAGCATGACGTTCAGCACTTTCATGGCTTTTTCGCGGCGCGCGGTGTCCTGCTCGAGGTCACGGTTCAGAGCGATCTGGAAATACGGGGTGGTCATGATCCACTTTTCGCCGTTCTGGCTGAAGAAGGGCAGGAAGATCGTATCGATGCCCTCATCCTGAAACATCTTGACACCGGCAGAGCTGCCAAAGTACATGGCAACTTCTCCGTTCCGGAACATCCCGGTCACATCGTCGTAATTCAACGCAAGATCGTCTGCCGTGAGGTGGGTATCCTGAATGAACTGCGCCATCCGCTCAAACGCCCCCGGCCACACGGTGTCGTCCAGACCCACCCGTGCGGTGCTGGCAGGGTCGCTGTAAGCAGTGCGCCACTTGCGCCCATCAGTCGTGGTAAGCTCAGCAGCGGAAAGCCCCTGTAGCGTTTCCATGCAGGTGTAGTCGTAGGTATAATCGGCGGTAAAGCGCGGATGCCCACTTTTTCAACGCCTGACAGGCCGAAACGAAGCTCTCGTAATCGGTGGGCAGAGGAATATCGTACTGCTCAAAAAGGCTGCGGTTGACCACAAAGCCGTGGGCATCGGCGCAGACCGGCAGCCAGTTCACGCTGCCGTCCTCGTTTTTGAAGCTGTTGAGGTAGGTGTTGTACACAGCGCCCGCCTCGTTGGTCAAGGCAAGGTTCATCAGGCTGTCCTTCAAGGGAGCCGCATCGTGCAGCGAGAAGCGGCAGCTGGTGATGATATCCGGCAGACCGCCGTTCTCCTGCAAAAACTTGTAAAAATCCAAATCGTTGTTGCCCACGATGAATTCAATATTTACATCCGGCAGCTGGGACTGGATATAGGGCGCATAGGTTTCGTACAGGCTGGTACTCCACAGATACACCTGAATGGTCTGGGCATCCTCCTGCTTTTCCACATTTTCGGCGGTTTTTGTTCCGCAGCCGGTCAGCAGAGAGACCGCCATCACCAGTGCCACAAGCACGGAAAACAGGCGGTGCAATGTTCTTTTGTTCATCAAATCGTTCTCCTCACAGCTCTTGGGCAGCTGCCGTTCTGCACTCCTGAATACCACAAAAAGGCATAGGTACAGCACAACAGAACTATAGGATTATTTTACCACCGCCATGATGGATTTTCAATAAAATTTCATATATTGATTCATAAAAGCAGCGCGTCCGATTTCTTTGCGCCAGTCAATGCAGCTTTTTGTATCAACGCACAGGGTGAGGCGGGCTGCCAGTATTCTTATGTGCTGCAGCCCTTTCTTGCACCCTTCTCGTTGACATAGTTGAAGGTATCCTCAAACGAGCCGACACGGACGACCTTTGCAGGGGCGGTTTCCGCGGCGGCTTTGGCCAGTTGGGTTATTTTGCTCCCCGTGGCCCGAGCAGGCCCTGCGGGCCAACATCCACTGCCAGATCTCGCTGGCTCTCAACCGCATCTACACCGAGTGGTACCCCAGCAAGGGCTACAGTTTCAACATCACCAACTCCACCAGCTACGACCAATACTACGTCCATGGCCGGACGGTGTTCGACGTCATGGTGCGGCTGACGGACGACATCTTCAACACCTATATCCGCAAGACCGGCACCGTGAACCCCTACTACGCCGAGTACTGCGACGGAAAATCCGTCACCTGCCCGGCCTCAAGCAGTGGGGGACACTCACGCTGGCCAATCAGGGCCGCAGCGCACTGAGCATCCTCAAATACTACTACGGCAGCAACATCGAGATCATCCGCACCAACAACATCCAGTCCATCCCCCAGAGCTACCCCGGAAGCCCTCTGCGGCAGGGCAGCACCGGAGCGGCGGTGTTCACCCTGCAGCGGCAGCTCAACCGCATCACCAAAGACTATCCCTTCCTCGGCCTGCTGACGGTGGACGGCATCTTCGGCCGCAAGATGACCGAGACGGTCAAAAAGTTCCAGAAGCAGTTCAACCTCACCGCCGACGGCGTGGTGGGCCGCAGCACCTGGTATAAGATCAGCTATATCTATGTCTCGGTGAAGGACCTCGCCGAGCTGACCAGCGAAGGCGAGACATTCAGCGGCACCCTCCCGGACAGCTCATGGAACTTCGGCAGCAGCGTCCTCAAACAGGCTCCACCGGCAGTGAGGTAGAGCAGGTGCAGTTCTGGCTGAGTACGCTGGCTCAGTATGAGAGCAGCATCCCCTCTGTCACAGTGGACGGCGTCTACGGCAGCGGCACAGCGGCGGCTGTCCGGGCGTTCCAGCGGCTCTACGGCCTGACGGTGGACGGCATCGTAGGCCTCACCACATGGACCGAGCTGTACGACCAGTTCCGCAGCATCCAGTCCGACAACGGCACCCCCAACGCTACCCCGGCACCGCCCTGCGCCAGGGCAGCAGCGGCCAGAACGTCCGGCTGGTGCAGTTCTGGCTGAAGATCGCGCGGACGGTCTATTCCAGTCTCAACAATGTCACCGTGGACGCGTCTTCGGCTCGTCTACCGCAGCGGCCGTGCGGCGGTTCCAGACCTACTTCGGCCTCACCAGCGACGGCGTCGTGGGCCGGACGACATGGAACAAGCTCTACGAAGTCTACAACGACATCGCCAACCGCCTGCTTTCGCCCAGCCTGCGGCCCGGCGAGTACCCGGGCGTGCTGCGCAATGGCTCCACCGGCACCGCCGTCCGGGAGCTGCAATTCTACCTCTACCTCATGAGCGCCTACCAGAGCAGCATCCCCTCTGTCTCCATTGATGGCCGTTTCGGCGCGGCCACTGAGGCCGCCGTGCGGGCCTATCAGCGGTTCGCCGGGCTGACGGTGGACGGCATCGTAGGCCGGAAGACATGGGATTCGCTCTACGGCAAAGCGTCGGCCCTCCGCTCGTCCGGGCCGGTGGTCACCCTCAAGCGTCTCCCCTACCCCGGCACACCGCTCACCGTCGGCACCGACAGCAGCGCCGTGCTCTACTACACCCTGCTTTTGCAGCGCATCGCCTACTACTACGACAGTGTAGCGTCCCCCGCGCTTTCCAGCCAGTACACACAGGAGACCGCGGACGCCACCGCCAGCGCGCAGGAGCTTCTGGGCCTGCCCGCCACCGGCGTGGCAGACGCCGAAACGTGGACAGCAGTGGAAGCCCTGAGCTTACAGCTGGCGGCCTTCACCCCCAACCCCGACCGGCATCCCGAGCAGGGGCCGGACTACCCGGACCGGGCCATGAAGAGGGCAGCGCAGGGCCTGACGTCAGCCTCATCGAGGGCTGGCTCAATGACCGCTCCCAGCTCTACTGTGAGGAGACTACGTCCCCGACAACGCTGTCTTCGGCCCGGAGGACACCGCCGCCGTAAAAGACACGCAGCGCCGGGCCAGCCTTGAGCCGAACGGCGTCGTGGACCGGCCCACCTGGGCCGCACTCCGCGCCCAGAGCCATACTGCCTGCGACAACTGCACCGAGGAGGATGAGAGATGGCACGCTTACTGGTCTATGACGCCTACGAGAACAAAGTCTACACCTATTCGAGCCTGCGCGAGAACGACCCCATGCCCTACAGCACCGGCAGGACTCTGACCGTGCGGGAGTTCCGGGGCAAATCGAACAGCCCGGTGCTCTGGACGACCATCGCGGCAATGGAAGCGTGGAACCTCACCCGCCGCAAATACGGCAGGGGCATCCCGGTGGGATACGCCTTCCGCCGCATCTGGGAGGGAGGCCACGGCACCCGCAGCCAGCACTATGCCGGCGTGGCCTTCGCGTGGGCAGAGCCTCAGCCAGACCCAGCGCACCGCCATCTACAACGCCGCCCGCTCCACCGGGGCGTGGGGCTATGTCGAGCCGCTGAGCCAGACCCCCACATGGGTCCACTTCGACCGGCGCTACGGCACGCCTGCCTGCAGAGGCACCACGCAGGCTACCCCACCCTCCGCCGGGGCAGCCGGGGCTGCTACGTCATGATCCTCCAAGACGCCCTCTCGACGCTGGGCTACCAGACCGGGAACCGCATCGACGGCATCTTCGGCAGCCGGACGGAAGAAGCCCTCAAGGGCTACCAGCGGCGCACCAGTCTGCGCGCCGACGGCGTCTGCGGCTGCAACAGCTGGAAGAAGATCTCCACCGCCGTGCTGGGTGTTGGACGGACGAAGACGACGATCGATTGATTTTATATATTATAGTAGTGTAAAATAAAAAGGCTGCTGCAAAGTACGACCTCTCCGGCACAGCAAAGCCGTGACGGAGAGGTTGCTTGCAGCGGCCTCTTATTTTTTATAATTCAGTCGTCCAGCACAACATCCTCGCTGAGCACCTGTCCGATGGGCTTTGCAATGCACAGATCGGCCTCGGCGTCCGCATTCGTAGGCTGCATATTGATGACCACGAGGTGGTCGCCCCGGAAGTACCGGATGAGTCCCGCCGCCGGGTAGACCACAAGGCTGGTACCGCCGATGATGAGGGTATCAGCGCGGCGGATAGCCGAGACTGCGCCGGACAATACCTGCTCATCCAGCCCCTCTTCATAGAGGACGACGTCCGGCTTGATGATACCGCCGCATTTGGGACAGCGCGGCACACCGGTGCTGTTGGCGATAAAGTCCACATCGTAGAACGCGCCGCACTTGACGCAGTAGTTGCGCAGGGTGCTGCCGTGGAGCTCGTACACCGTCTTGGAGCCTGCCGCCTGATGGAGGCCGTCGATGTTCTGGGTGATGACGGCTTTCAGCTTGCCCTCCCGCTCGAGCTTCGCCAGACGCAGATGCGCCGCGTTGGGCTTTGCTCCCTTGACGATGAGCTTATCGCGGTAGAAGCGGTAGAACTCCTCGGGGCGCTCTTCCCAGAAGGTGTGGCTCAAGATCGTCTCGGGCGGGTAATCGTATTTCTGATGGTAGAGGCCGTCCACACTGCGGAAGTCCGGGATGCCGCTCTCGGTGGACACGCCTGCACCGCCGAAAAAGACGATGTTCTGGCTCTGCGAAATGATTTTTTCCAACTTTTCAACCATATTCAACACCTCTTTTGTGTCTATCGACGGAAATCAGTGCAAAATTTTATGTATTCTGCATTTTGTTTTTCACATTTCAACGGTCATTTTCCGCAAATATCTGCCCCAGATGGGCGAAAATATCCTGCGGGAGCATCCCGTACTCGCCTTTTTGGCGGGCGGCACGGTCAGCGGCGGCACCGTGGAGCCAGACCGCACAGGCGGCGGCTTCGCAGGCGGACAGACCGCAGGCCAGCAGGGCCGACATCATACCGGCCAGCACATCGCCGCTCCCGCCCCGGGCAAGACCGGGATTGCCGGTGGGGTTGACGCAGACGCGGCCATCCGGGGCGGCGACCACGGTCCGCGCCCCTTTCAGCACCACCACCGCATTCCACTGAGCGGCATACCGCCGGGCGACGCCCTCCCGTCGCCTGAACGGCCTCCACCGAAAGCCCCGTCAGCCGGGACATCTCCCCCGGGTGGGGCGTCAAAATCAGCTCTTTGGCCGGGCGCGGCAGTTCCTCACCCGCGTTCATGAGGCTGGCGGCGGCGTTGAGGCCATCGGCATCCAGCACCGCACTGCCCGAAAAGCCGGTGAGCAGCTTCTTCACCAGCGTCCGCGTCTCGGCAGCACGGGCCGTGCTCTGGGCAAGATAGCCCAATCCCGGCCCGATGAGCAGGACGGTGGCCTTCTGCCGGAGGATGCGGGGGATGCTCTGGGGGGAGATGCCCCCTTCTGCCCCCGGCTCACAGGGGCAGAGACAGCATTCCGGCAGGCGTGCCGACACCGCCGCCAACACCGGCTCGACGCTTGCCAGTGTGACGATGCCTGCGCCGGTGCGCAGAGCGCCCTCGACGGTCAGCGACGCCGCACCGCGGTAGCAGGCGCTTCCCGCCACAGCCAGCACTGCGCCAAAACTGCCCTTGTTGCTCTCCCTCGGGCGTTTTGGAATATGTGACCAGACAAATTCAGCCGTAATTTCGGGTGCCATGCTCACGCCTCCCCCTGAATGCAGCGCCTTATCTCTTTTTCCACGTCCTGCACCTCTTCGTGGAACATCCGGGCCGAGACGCGGAGGGCGCCGTGACCCAGAATGATGACCTGCTCCATGCCGTCGGAGGTCGCCACCCGGACCCGGCGGTTTTTGCCGATCTCGTGGGTGACGCGCTCGATGAACATATCCGCCGTCTCGGCCTCTTTGGTGTAGACGACGTGGATGTTGTGGTACTGCTCGATGCTGCCGGGACTGCCCGGCACACGGTAGGCATCGAACACGAGGATGAGGACGCACTTTTTGAAGCCCTGATAGTTGCAGAGAATGTCCATCAGCCGGTGGCGGGCGGCGTCGAGGCTCTCCTTGGAAAGGGCGTTCAGCTCGTCCCACGCAAAGATGATGTTGTAGCCATCCACCAGCAGGTATTCGGGGGCGATTTCCCACTGCTCGGCGGCGAAATCGGGCCGTTCCCGCTTCTGCACCGGGCGGAACGCCGCCAGCGGGTCGCGTTTGATGGGGCCGTAGGTGCGCTCAAAAATTTTCAGCAGTTCGGCGTCCTCTTCCAGCGTAGCACGGTAAGCCGCCATCCGGCGGGGACGGGCCGCGGTCTCTTCTGCTGCCGGGGCGGTGTGGCCCCAGCCGCTGTCCACGTGCATATGGCTGCGCACCTGCTCCCACGGCACCACAAAGCCCGCACCGTGGGAGCAGAACACCGAGTCAGCGGGGTTGTCCAGGTCGTGTTCCGGCTCATAGTCCACTGCTCGATGACCTCCGCCGCGTTGTGGCAGGGGCGGTAGCGTCCAACGTCAGGTTCAGGTGTCCCCTGCCCCGGGTGTAGCTGACCACCTCCATGGGGTAGCTGCGCATGGTGGCCACCGGTGCAAAACCGGTGAGGGTGGCCGTCTGGCCGTCCGGTGCCGTCTCGGGCGGGTCAAAGCTGCCCTCCATCCGCTGGACGTCGCTCATGGCGCGGCCAATGTTCTCCGCAGGCACTTCCAGCCGGAAGGAATACCACGGCTCGAGGAGCTGGGTCTTTTTGATTTGGTTTGCCATCATGAGGCCCTGCCGCACGGCGCGGTAGGTGGCCTGCCGGAAGTCGCCGCCCTCGGTATGCTTGAGATGGGCGCGGCCCGCGATGAGGGTGATCTTCATATCCGTCAGAGGCGCGCCGATGAGGACGCCGAGGTGCTGCTTTTCTTCCAGATGGGTCAGCACGAGCGCTGCCAGTTTTTGTCCAGCTCTTCCTCCCGGCAGTTGGCGGCAAACTGCATCCCGCTGCCCCGGGGCAGTGGCTCGAGCTTCAGATGCACCTCGGCATAGTGGCGCAGAGGCTCATAATGGCCCACACCCTCGATGGCTCGGTGATGGTTTCCTTATATAATATGCCGCCGGAGTCGAACTCCACGTCCAGCCCGTACCGCTCGGCCAGCAGGCTCTTGAGCACCTCGAGCTGAATCTCGCCCATGAGCTGGACGTGTATCTCTCCCAGCGTCTCGTTCCAGACGACATGGAGCTGAGGTTCTTCCTCTTCCAGACGGTGGAGCTTGCCCAATGCGGCATGAATGTCCGCGCCTCGGGCAGACACACCCGGTAACTCAGCACCGGTTCCAGCACCGGGAGGTCGCTGTCCCGCTCGGCCCCGAGGCCGGTGCCGGGCTTCGCCCGGGTCAGTCCGGTGACGGCGCAGACCTGCCCCGGGCCGATGGCCTCTGCCAGCGTATATTTTGCGCCGGAGTAAAGCCGCAGCTGGTTGGCCTTTTCGGCCCAGGGCTCGCCGTCCGCTTCGCCGGTGAGCTGGGCTTTGACTTTCAGCTCACCGCCGGTGACGCGCAGCCAGGTCAGCCGCTCGCCCCGCTCATCCTGCGAGACTTTGAACACCCGCGCACCGAAAGCTTCCAGCGCCGGGGCGGCGCGGGTGTATTCGTCGAGGCCGGCCAGCAGCTCGTCCACACCCTGCAGTCCGCCGGCATTCTCCCTCTGCAGGGCCACGCCAAACCAGCAGGGAAAGACGTGCCGCCGGGCGATGGCCGGGATGATGTCCTCCGCCGTCAGGCTGCCCGCGTCCAGCATCTTTTCCATCAGGCGCTCGTCGCAGAGGGCCAGTGCCTCGTCCCGTTCGGCCTGCTCTGCACCGAAATCCACGAATCCGTCGCCCAGACGGCGGGAAAGCTGGCTCAGCAGCGCCTCTTTGCCCGGGCCGGGCAGGTCCATTTTATTGATGAACACGAAGGTCGGGATATGATACCGCCGCAGCAGACGCCAGAGCGTCTCGGTATGGCTCTGGACGCCGTCGGTGCCGCTGATGACCAGCACTGCGTAGTCGAGCACCTGCAAAGTGCGCTCCGTCTCGGTGGAAAAGTCCACATGGCCGGGGGTGTCCAGCAGGGTGATATTCGTACTTCCCGTTTTCAGCAGGGCCTGCTTGGAAAGATGGTGATCCCACGCGCCTTTTCCAGCGTGTCGGTGTCGAGAAAGGCATCTTTGTTATCCACCCGGCCCAGCTTGCGGATGCTGCCCGCGCGGTAGAGCATTGCCTCGGAGAGGGTGGTCTTGCCGGAGTCTACATGGGCAAGGATGCCCACCACCAGCTGTTTTTCGCTTTTTTCTGCCATGTCCGCTGCCCTCACACTGCACCTGCGATGAGTCCGATGATGAGCAGCGCTCCGCCCAGGAGCAGATTCGAGAGCATACTGCAATAGGTGCGCTCTTCGGGTTCCAGTTCCTCGAAGGAGACGATGCGTTCATCGGCAAAATCCACGATGGACTTGGTGGAGTGGAACTTCTTCTTTTTGCCCATATCCTTAAACTCTTCGCCCAGATGATGGATGGTCACACCGTCCAGACGGAGGTAGTTCACCCACGCCCACGCCAGCAGCACAACACCCAGCAGCAGGGCCGGGGCCTGCCACATCGTGAAGGTGCCGTCGCTGACGTAGCGGTCCCACAGCAGCATCAGCACAGCCACCACCGACACCCGGGTGACGGATTTATACAAAATGGGGCGGAACATATATTTTTGATACATCGAAACCAGCTTTTTCATCCAAGGACGCTCCTTTTATAGAAGTAACATTCTTTTTTATTGTAGCATGATTTTGTGAAAAAAGATAGCCGCTTTGCGTTTTCCAACTTTCGTTGTATCCATTCGTCATCTCGTAAAAGTGCGACTTCTTTCCATTCTTTACCGTTTTTTTGCCGTCATTTTTCAGAGAAAAGCATCCGTTACTATTTTGTTTCTATTTCAGCGCTGTATTTCATTGACTTCTTTTGCCCACAATGTTAGAATACGAAAGGTGCGGCCCCGGGCGCTTTGTGCGTTTTGGCACCCGGAGCGTACCGTTTTTTGCATTTAGGATAGGAAAAAAGGAAAACAATATCTCGGAGGATCGTATCTCAATGAACATCGATTTTGAGTCCCGCAACATCACCCGCCGCAGCTTCCTGAAGGCGCCGCGTCGTGGGTGCCGCCGGCCTGCTGTCCGCCTGCGGCGGCAGCAAGTCCAACAACTCCGGCAGCACGGCTGCTTCCGGCGCACAGGCCCCCAACTCCACCGGTGCCACCCCCCTCAAGGAGTACATCTCCTGGGAGTCTGCCAACCGTGAGATCGAGAGCTGGAACATGCTGTACAGCCAGACCCTCACCGACGCCAACGTCGTCACCAACCTGTGGGACGGCCTGATGAGCTTCGACTGCTACGGCAAGCTGGTGCCCGCCATCGCCACCAGCTGGGAGGCCAACGAGGACTCCACCGTCTGGACCTTCCACCTGCGCGACGATGTGGACTGGGTGGACTGCAACGGCGAGGTGAAGGAGCACATCACCGCCACCGATTTTCTGGTCGGTCTGGAGTGGGTGCTGAACGCCTCCAAGAACGAGGCCAACAACACCTCCATGCCCACCCTGTACATCGTGGGCGCTGAGGAGTACTACGAGAAGACCAAGGATATGGGCGCTGCCGCCGCCGACCTGCGCTATCAGGATATGCTGGACGCAGGCGTGGGCATCGAGGCTCCCGACGACTACACTCTGGTGTTCACCTGCAAGCACTCCTGCCCCTACTTTGATACCGTGGCCTCCTACACCAGCTTCTACCCTGCCTCTCAGGTGCTGATCGACGAGCTGGGCATCGAGACCTTCCGTGGCTGCGACAACACCAACATGTGTACTGCGGCCCCTACCTCGTCGAGGAGTATATCCAGGGCAACACCAAGAGCTATATCCCCAACCCCCACTACTACGATGCCGCCAACGTCAGCCGCTTCGAGCGTCTGACCGTGACCATGATCTCCGATCAGGCTATCGCATTCCAGCTCTACCAGAACCGCGAGCTGGACGAGATGGACCTGAACGAGAGCACCATCACCACCATCACCTCCGACCCCAACAACGAGTACAACAGCCAGCTCTGTGAGAAGCGCGCCCGCCCCACTGCCTACGCCATGCACTTCAACTACCAGAAGAACAACGCCGACGGCACCCCCGATGTGAACTGGAACAAGGCCATCGCCAACACCGCTTTCCGTCAGTGCTTCTACCGCGGCCTGAACCTGAAGGCATGGTTCTCCCGCTACAACAAGATCAACCCCCTGAAGTGCGAGAACGACTACTACACCATGAAGGGCCTGTGCTACAACACGCAGGGCGTTGAGTACACCACTCTGGTGGCCAAGGAGATGGGCTTCGACTCCGAGAAGTACGACGGCGAGACCATGATCCGCCTGCGTGCCAACGGCGGCGACATCTCCGCCCTGAAGAAGCAGGCCATGGAGGAGCTGAGCGCCATCGGCGTCACCTTCCCCGTCAAGGCCACCTACTTCATCATCGCCAGCAGCACCTCCGCACTGGACAACGCCACCATCCTCAAGCAGTGCTTCACCGACAGCTTCGGCGATGACTTCATCAAGCTGGACGTCCAGACCTACGTTTCCAGCCTGACCCAGGAGGTCCGCACTCCTCAGCTCCAGAGCTTTGTCATCAACGGCTGGAGCGCCGACTTCGGCGACCCCGTCAACTTCCTGGGCCAGGAGATTCTCCACGATGACAACGCCTACTACGCACACTACTACTCCAACATCGCCCGGGTGGCTGAGGCTCCTGCCGACTACCAGAAGGACCTGATGGATGCTTTCGAGCAGTACACCGATCTGGTCAATGCCGCCAGCGCCATCGTCAACGACACCGACGCCCGCTACGAGGCCTTCGCCAAGCTGAGGCCTATATGCTGGAGAATGTGCTGGTCAGCCCCACCTACTACGACATCGCATGGTCCCTGACCCACGCCAACGAGTACAGCAAGATCAACGCCATGTACGGCAGCTGCAACTACAAGGCCGTCAACTGGGAGACCAGCGAAGAGGCCTACACCACCGTCCAGTACGAGCAGTTTGCCAAGCATTCGAGCAGGCTTCTCAGGCTGATCCGGCGCGAACAGCCATTCCATTTCAGTCGGCACATGAAATATTTTCATTTTTATGTGTTTGCTGAATCAATAAGATTCAATCCGTGCCGGAGTTGTTTTTCTTGACTTCCCGCCTGTGGGATGATAGAATATCTGCAATCGATACGGGTTCTGCAATGGCGCAGAAACAGATCAATAAAATCTGTCTCTGCGCCTTTTTGTACCCTTTTGAAGCCGGGTTCATGGCCAGAGTGCGCCGGATAGGCGAGGATTTTGCCCACAGACAAGGCGATTTTCCGCAGCAATCCTGACGGATTGCAAGGGAGAGCAACGCAGTATGTGAGCAAAAAGACCGTTCAGACGGCGTACAATGGTTATGAAGACGGCTTCCAGACCTTGTGGGAAGGTAAAGCAGTATGGACAGGGTAGGGATTTGGGAAACGCAGAGCCGTACCAATCATTACAGGAGGGAAAGAATATGTACCACGATTTTGAGTCTTACACCATCACCCGCCGCAGCTTCCTTAAGGGTGCCGGCGCTGTTGGCGCAGCCGGTCTGCTGGCTGCCTGCGGCGGCTCTTCTTCCAGCACCGCAGCCAGTGCTTCGTCGGCTTCTTCCGGTGCAGCTGCTTCCAGCAAGGGCCTGAGCGAGCTGTTTACTTACGAGACTTCTGGCCGCGAGATCGAGAGCTGGAATATGCTCTACAGCCAGCAGGCCATCGACTTCAACGTGACGACCAACATCATCGACGGTCTTATCAGCTTCGACAACTACGGCAAGCCTGTGCCGGCTCTGGCTAAGAGCTGGGAGCACAACGAGGACTCCACTGTCTGGACTTTCCACCTCCGTGACGACGTGGACTGGGTGGACATGAACGGCGAGGTGCAGGACCACCTGACCAGCAAAGACTTCCTCGTGGGCTTCGAGTGGGTGCTGAACGCAAAGAAGAATCAGCCGCCAACACCTCCATGCCCTCCACCACCGTCGTGGGCGCAGCCGACTACTACGACAAGACTTACGGAATGGATGACGCCGCAGGCGAAGCCCTTACTTACGAAGACATGCTGGCCGCAGGCGTCGGCATCGACGCACCGGATGATTACACCATCGTCTACACCTGTATAAATCCCTGCCCCTACTTCGACACCGTGGCTTCCTACGTCTGCTGCTATCCGGCACCCCCGGCTCTGGTGGAAAAGCTGGGCGTCGAGGGCTTCCGCGGCGTGGACTACACCCAGCAGTGGTGCTGCGGCCCCTACCTCATCGAGGAATTTGTAGCCGACAACTCCAAGCGCTTCATCCCGAACCCTCATTATTATGCAGCTGACGAGTGCAGCCGCTTCGAGCGCGTGTCCCTGAGCATGATCACCGACCTGACCGTGGGCTACCAGCTGTATCAGAACCGTGAGCTGGATGAGCTGGAGCTGAGCGAGAGCACCCTGACCACCATCACCTCCGACACTTCCAACGCCTACAACGACCAGCTCTGCGAGAAGCGCCCCACCAAGTATGCCTACGACTTCCACTTCAACTTCCACTGCCTCAACTCCGACGGCACCCCCAACGAGAACTGGAACAAGGCCGTGGCCAACCGGGCATTCCGCCGCTGCTTCCAGGAGGGCCTGAACCTCATTCCCTACTACGCACGCTTCAACAAGATCAACCCCCTCAAGTGTGAGAACAACTACTACACCATGAAGGGCGTCTGCTACAACTCCAAAGGCACCGATTATGTTGACCTTGTGGCCAAGGAGCTGGGCATCGACGGCGAGAAGTATGACGGCGAGACCATGGTCCATCTGCGCAAGTCCACCGCCGACTCCATCGCCGCTCTCAAGAAGCAGGCCATGGATGAGCTGACTGCCATCGGCGTCACCTTCCCGGTCAAGGCTCCCTTCTTCTTCGTGGCCGGCAACACCGTGGCTCAGGACAACGCCACCGTTCTGAAGCAGTGCTTCACCGACAGCTTCGGCGACGACTTCATCCAGCTGGAGCTCGGCACCTACGTTTCCAGCCTTGCAAAGGAAGTCCGCATCCCCAAGCTCCACGGCTTCGTCATCAACGGCTGGGGCGCAGACTTCGGCGACCCCGTCAACTTTGTGGGTCAGGAGATCCTGCACGACTCCAACGCCTACTATGCCGTCAACTACTCCAACATCCAGCTGGTGGCGGAGGATCCCGCCGATTACCAGAAGGAGCTGGTAGACGAGTTTGAACAGTTCACCGACCTGGTCAACGCAGCCAACGCCATCGTGGACAACACCGATGCCCGCTACGAGGCCTTCGCAAAGGCCGAGGCCTACATGATCAACAACTCGCTGGCCGTCCCCTGCTACTACGATGTCCGCTGGTGCCTGACCCACGTCAACGAGTACACCAAGATCAACGCCATGTTCGGCCCCTGCAACTTCAAGTACGTCAACTGGGAGACCAGCGAGGACGCCTACACCACCGCTCAGTACGAGGAATTTGCCAAGCTTTCGACGCCGCAAAATCTTAACTTTTTCTTAAATCTTTTCCGCCGGGAGTTCCTGCTTCCGGCCTGTGATCCACACACGGGAGCTGTTCTTAGCCAAGAACACTCCCGTTGTTTTGTTTTTGGGCCTGTTTATCTTATTTTCGTCACTCTTCATCACAGTAAAGTAAATTTATTTCATCTCTATGCAGAGTACAACTTTCTTTTGGAAGAAAAAGCGATTTCCATTCCATTGACAACTATTTATTTCGATGGTACAATATATGTCGTGTTAAGGATTTTACGGGAGGAGCACAGACGCAGACAGAGGGGTCTGTTTCTGCGCTCTTTTGTATTCTCTGGTAATACAGAGGGGCAGATAATCTCGTAGGAGTGGGAAATCGGCAGGGCAAGGTACCCTGCGCCATAGAGCCGAGACACGAAAGAATAATTGGGAGGAAAACACAATGAACGCAAATTTTGAGTCTCATTCCATCAGCCGCCGCAGCTTCCTCAAGGCTTCCGGCGTCGTGGGCGCTGCAAGCATTCTGGCCGCTTGCGGTGGTTCTTCCAGCAGCACTGCTGCCAGCACCTCCGGTGCTGCCTCCGGCGCAGCTGCACCCGCAGCCGACGCCATCACCGATTACGTCTCCTTCGAGACTGCCAACCGTGAGCTGGAGACCTGGAACTTCCTGTACAGCCAGTCCGCTTCCGACCTGAACGTCACCACCAACTGCTGGGACGGCCTGCTGAGCTTCGACTGCTACGGCAAGGCAGTGCCCGCCATCGCATCCAGCTGGGAGCACAACGAGGACTCCACCGTCTGGACCTTCCACCTGCGCGACAATGTCGATTGGTGCGACGTCAACGGCGAGGTCAAGTCTCACCTGACCTCCAAGGACTTCCTCGTGGGTCTGAGTGGGTCCTGAACGCCCTCAAGAACGAGGCTTTCAACACCTCCATGCCTTCTGAGACCGTCGTGGGCGCTGCCGAGTACTACGACCTGACCAAGGACAAGGGCGACGCTGCTGCTGACATGACCTATGAGGATATGCTGGCTGCCGGTGTCGGCGTCGAGGCACCGGACGACTACACTCTGGTCTTCACCTGCAAGAACCCCTGCCCCTACTTCGACACTGTCGTTGCCTACAACAGCTTCTACCCCGCCTCTGAGGACCTCATCAACGAGCTGGGCATCGATGGCTTCCGCTCCTGCGACTACTCCACCATGTGGTACAATGGTCCGTACCTCATCGAGGAGTACATCCAGCAGAACACCAAGAGCTTCATCCCCAACCCCAACTACTACGCCGCAAACGACTGCACCCGTTTCGAGCATCACACCATCACCATGATCCCCGACCTGTCCATGGGCCTGCAGCTGTACGAGAACGGCGAAGTCGATAACATCGACCTGACCGAGTCCAACCTGACCACCATCACCTCCGACCCCAACAACGAGCACAACAAGTTCCTGTGCGAGAAGCGCCCCACCAAGTTCAGCTTCCAGATGCACCTGAACTTCCAGCGCAAGGATGAGAACGGCAATCTGGACGAGAACTGGAACAAGGCTGTTTCCAACCGCGCTTTCCGTCAGTGCTTCTACAAGGGCATCGATTTCACCAACTACTACGCCCGCACCAACAAGATCAACCCCCTGAAGTGCGAGAACGACTACTACACCATGCCCGGTGTCTGCTACAACACCAAGGGTGAGGAGTACACCACTCTGGTCGCCAAGGAGATGGGCTTCGACAGTCAGGCTTACGACGGCAAGACCATGATCCGCCTCCGCGACAACGGCGGCGACATCGCTGACCTGAAGAAGCAGGCCATGGAAGAGCTGAGCGCTATTGGCGTCACCTTCCCCGTCCACTGCTACCACTACATCAAGAGCGGCGACACCACTGCTCTGGATACCGCCACCGTTCTGAAGCAGTGCTTCTCCGAGAGCCTGGGCGATGACTTCGTCGTGCTGGACATCGGCACCTACGTCTCTTCTCTTTATAAGGAAGTCCGTAACGTCCAGCTGCACTCCATCCTGCAGAACGGCTGGGGCGCAGACTTCGGCGACCCCGTCAACTTCCTGGGTCAGGAAGTCCTGAGCGACGACAACGCTTACTACGCTCAGACCACCTCCTGGATCGCAGCCGTCGAGGCCGACCCGAAGGATTACCAGAAGGAGCTGCTGGCTGATTACCAGGAGTTCACCGATCTGGTCACCGAGCAAAGGCCATCGTCACCGATACCGATGCACGCTATGCCGCATTCGCAAAGGCTGAGGCTTCCATGCTGAACAACGCACTGTGCATCCCCTGCCTGTACGAGGTGCTCTGGTGCCTGACCCACGTCAACGAGTACACCAAGATCAACGCCATGTACGGTCCCTGCAACTACAAGGCAATCAACTGGGAGACCCGTCAGGCGACGGCTACACCACCGAGGAGTACGAGGCTTTCTCCGCTGCTTTCAATGCAGCAACCAAAGCCTGATGATTATTTTATAAAGGTTTGGTTATCATGTTAAAATACACCGTCAAGCGGCTGGCTCAGTCGCTCGTCACGATCTTATTGATCGCAACCATCGTCTTTTTGCTGATGCGCTGCCTGCCTACGGACTACTACTTCACGGAAGAACAGCTCATGAAGTTTACCGAAGAGCAGAAATACGCCGCGCTGGAAGCCGCCGGTCTGACCGACCCCATCGGCACCCAGCTGCTGCACTTCTACAACGATCTGCTCCATCTGACTCGGCACTTCCCGCCGCATCCAGAACGGTGCCTCCGTCGTGAAGGTCATCGGCAAGAAATTCGGCGTCTCCATGCGCCTCGGCCTGATCTCCGCCGGCATCTCTCTGCTGGTGGGCATCATGCTGGGCATCCTGCAGACCGCTTCAAGGACAAGGTCTTTGACTGGATCGGCACGGCCTACACCGTTTTCGTCAACGCTGTGCCTTCTCTGGTCTCCTATTCGCTGGTGCTGGTCTTCGGCTCCAAATACCTGGGTTTCCCCACGCTGTACTCCACCCGTAATGTCGGCCCGTCCAGCGTGCTGCCCATCGTCTGCTTGTCGCTGGCGTCTATTGCAGGCTACGCTCTGTGGACCCGCCGCTACATGGTGGACGAGCTGACCCGCGATTATATCAAGCTGGCCCGCGTGAAGGGCCTGAGCTCCAGCGAGATCATGTTCAAGCACGTGCTGCGCAACGCCATGGTCCCCATGGTGCAGTATATCCCCAGTCCATCCTGCTGACGGTCGGCGGCTCTCTGCTGATGGAGCGGTTCTTCTCCGTTCCCGGCATGGGTCCCCTGCTGACCGACGCCATCCAGCGCTATGACCTGAACGTCGTCCAGACTCTGGTCATCCTCTACGCTGCACTGGGCATCGTGGGTGTTTTCCTGGGCGACGTGCTGATGATGCTGGTTGACCCGCGCATTACTCTGACCGGAAAGGAGGCCGCACGCTGATGGCTAAAGCATCTGATTTTGAGGGCAAGAAGCAGGACGAACTGTTCTACTTCGTCGATTACTCTCCGGAGGAAGCCGAGCGTGTCGGCTACTCCAACTACAGCTACTGGGGTTCTGTCATCCAGAACTTCCTCAAGCACAAGGCCGCTGTCGTCTGCCTGTTCCTGTTCCTGTTCCTCGTCATCTTCTCCTTCATCGCACTGGCCATCGGCAAGTACGATTATCAGACGCTGGTGACGGATTCCTCTCTGGCCTTCCGGAAGCCCAACAGCGAATACTGGTTCGGCACCGATAACCTTGGCCGCGACTACTGGTGTCAGGTGTGGTACGCCACTCAGGTGTCCATCCGTCTGGCCTCATCGTTGCCGTGGGCGAGAGCATCCTCGGCGTCATCATCGGCCTGATCTGGGGCTATGTCCGTAAGCTGGACCGCTTCTTCACCGAGCTGTACAACCTCATCGACAATGTGCCTTACATCATCTACATGACCCTGATCGCACTGGTCGTCGGCCAGAGCTTCACCATCATGCCGTCTCGATGATCGCCATCGGCTGGCTGGTCATGGCCCGCCGCGTCCGCAACATGGTGTTCATGTTCCGTGACCGCGAGTACAACCTCGCGTCCCGCTGCCTTGGCACCCCGCTGTGGCGCGTTCTGACCAAGAACATCCTGCCCTATCTGGTCTCCGTCATCATCCTGCGCATGGCGCTGAGCATCCCCGCCACCATCAACCTCGAGTCCACCCTGTCCTATCTGGGCATCGGTCTGGGCATCGAGACTCCGTCTCTGGGCCTCATCCTGAGCAAGGTGCGCGGCTTCTTCCTCGATTATCCTTACCTGCTGGTCTTCCCCGCATCCATCGTGTCCATCATCTCCATTTCCTTCTATATCATGGGCAACGCTTTCTCGGATGCTGCTGACCCGCGCAACCACGTTTAACAGATGGGAGAGAAAATCACAAAAATGGATAGACAACCGATCATCTCTGCCAAAGACGTGGAGATCACCTTTAGCCTGCGCGGCAAGAAGCTGAACGCGATCCGCAAGTGCTCGCTGGACCTTTATGACGGCGAGACGCTGGCCATCGTGGGCGAGTCCGGCTCGGGCAAGTCCGTATTCACCAAGACCTTCGTGGGTATGCTGGATGTCAACGGTAAGATCACCGGCGGCTCCATCATGTACGAAGGCCGCGACATGACCAAGTTCACCGAGAAGGACTGGCTGGGCGTGCGCGGCAAGAAGATCGCCATGGTCATGCAGGACCCGATGACCAGCCTGAACCCGCTGAAGAAAATCGGCAAGCAGATCCAGGAGAGCATCGAGCACCATCAGGGTCTGAAGGGCGCGGAGCTAAGAAGGCCGCCATCGAGATGCTGGCCAAGGTCGGCATCCCCGACCCGGAGCGCCGCTACGAGCAGTATCCGCACGAGTTCTCCGGCGGTATGCGTCAGCGTGTCGTCATCGCCATCGCTGCCGCCTGCCGTCCGCAGATCCTCATCTGCGACGAGCCCACCACCGCTCTGGACGTGACCATTCAGGCACAGATCCTGCAGCTCATCCGTGACCTGCAGAAGGAGCTGGGCATGTCCGTTATCTACATCACCCATGACCTGGGCGTTGTGGCAAACGTGGCAGACCGCGTGGCCGTCATGTACGCCGGCCAGATCGTCGAGTACGGCACCGTCGAGGAGATCTTCTACGACGCATGGCACCCCTACACCTGGCTCTGCTGCAGGCTCTGCCTCAGCTGGGTACCAAGGGTGAGGCCCTGCCCACCATCGACGGTACGCCGCCGAACCTGTTCAATGAGATCAAGGGCGATGCATTTGCACCCCGCAACAAGCACGCGCTGGCCATCGACTTCGTGGCAGAACCTCCGTTCTTCCAGGTGTCCGAGACCCACGCGGCAAAGACCTGGTATCTGGACCCCCGGGCTCCCAAGATGGAACGCCCGCACTCCATCCAGAACCTGCGTGAGAAAATGGGAAAGATGGGAGGTTCCAACTTAAATGGCTGAGCGTGAAAAGCTGATTGAGCTGAAAGACCTTCAGATCACCTTTGGCTCCGGCAAAAAGAAGTTCGTGGCCGTGGACCACGTCAATTTTGACATCTACAAGGGCGAGACCTTCTCGCTGGTCGGCGAGTCCGGCTCTGGCAAGACCACCATTGGCCGTGCCATCTGCCGCATCAACCCGACCTCGGGCGGCGACATCTTCTTCAAGGGCCAGAAGATCAACGGCAAGATCTCCAAGGAGCTGGACCGTGAGGTCATCCGCAAGGTGCAGATGATCTTCCAGGACCCATGGCCTCTCTGAACGAGCGCGCCAAGGTCGAGTACATCGTGGCTGAGGGTCTGTTGAACCACCACCTGTACAAGGACCAGAATGACCTGCACGAAAAGGTCATGAACGCTCTGCACGAGGTCGGCCTTCTGCCGGAGTTCGCCTCCCGCTTCCCTCACGAGTTCTCGGGCGGCCAGCGTCAGCGTATCGGCATCGCCCGTGCGCTGGTCATGGAGCCGGAGTTCATCGTGGCCGACGAGCCCATCTCCGCACTGGACGTCTCCATCCGTGCGCAGGTGCTGAACCTGCTGAACAGCATGAAGAAGTCCCGCGGTCTGACCTACCTGTTCATCGCCCACGACCTGTCGGTCGTCCGGTTCATCTCGGACCGCATCGCCGTCATCAGCAAGGGCCGCATCGTGGAGCTGGCAGAGGCTGAAGAGCTGTTCCTCCATCCCCTGCACCCCTACACCAAGGCTCTGCTGAGCGCTGTTCCCATCCCCGACCCGGGTCTGGAAAAGAAGAAGAAGCTTCTGGTCTACGACCCCTCCATCCACGACTACAGCGTGGACAAGCCGGTCTGGGAGGAGATCGCCAACGGCCACTTCGTCTATGGCAACCAGAAGGAGCTGGAAGGCTACCGCAAGGAATATCAGAGCCAGCTCTAAGCACTGTCACTTGACTGTATTTTAACACAAATGCCCCGCCGCATTGGGAAGCATCCCATTGCGGCGGGGTTTTGTGCTGTATAAAAAGGGGCCGCTTCCCGTATTTCTGCCGGGAAGCGGCCTCTTTGTGTTTTATATCAGTCTTGCACCGGGCTTCGGCTCATGGGCCTGCCAGAGGGTGACCCACTCGGGCAGACGCAGGGTCTTCAGGCGCTGGGGCAGGGCGGCGAGATCGCCGTCCGTGAGATACCATGCCACACCGAACGCCGCCAGCGCCAGGATCACCAGCACCGCCAGCAGAACGCGGAGAGGATGCTTCTTCTTTGGGGTGGGGTCCTTGCTCTGCGAACGGCCCGGAGGATCGCTCTGTTTGACCTGTCCGGCGGGAAGAAAGCCTGTCCCCTCGGCCTGCGGCAGACCGGCAGCGGCGCGGCGCACCATATCCAGCAGCCAGAGACCGGGGTTATCTGCGGCGGGGACGGTGCGGAGCCAGCAGCCTTTTTTGGTGCTGAGCACCAGCACATGGTCGCTTTCCCGCTCGGCACAGGCCACGGCCAGCTCTGTTCCCACGATGCGGCGGGCCGCCTGCGCCCGGGCGAGGGCCAGACGGACAGGGTCGGGTTTGTCCCCTTCCCCGCCGAGCTTGGCCCGGACGCGCTTTTCGATTTGGGGGCCGACCTTGGCGTCGGCATAGCTCATGGTGCCGAAGTCGTAGACCTTCTCGGCACCGGGGACTTTCTCGAGCCGGGATTCCAGCAGCGCACCGGCGGCGGCATCGCCGCAGGCCAGCAGACGATCATGGGCTTCCAGCGCCTGCACGGCGGCAGCGGCCAGACTGGTATCGCCTGCACCATATACGTCCGCGCCAAAGCTGCTGCGGAGGCTCTGGGCCGCCTTTTTCAGTCCCGTGGGCGTGTCCGCATGGACAGCCAGCAGCGTCTCTGCGCCCCGGCTCTTCCACTGGGCCTCAGCCTCCATTGGGGCGCAAACAGCGCCACAGCGGCCGCCAGCCGCCCTGCGGCGCACCGTACAGGCGCAGTACACAGCGGGTCTCCTCTGCCAAATCCCATCAACCCTCATTTTGATTTTTACCGGACGAACACCTCATCCAGTGCGGCCAGCGCTTCGTCGTCCGACTGCTGGGCTGCGGTGAGGGCCTGCGTCCCGGCAGGGACTTTGCCCTGTGCCAGACGCAGCACCAGTTCCAGTGCAGCCTGTGCGGCCCGGGCGCGCACCAGCGCACGGTCAGGCCGGGAGACGAAAAGCTTCTTGACGTAGGCCACGCCATCCCGGGCAGCGCCAGATAAACGGTGCCGACAGGGCGCACTTCGTCGCCGCCGGTGGGGCCGGCCACACGGTGACGCTCACAGCGATGTCAGCGCCCGAAGCCTTTGCCGCGCCCAGAGCCATCTGTGCCGCCACGGGGGCGGACACGACGTTGTACTTTTCGATGACCGCCGGGTCCACGCCCACGAGCTTTGCCTTGGCCTGCTCCCAGTAGGTGACAAAGCCATAGCCGAACACCTCGCTGGAACCGGACACGGAGGTCAGGCGCTGTGCAATGAGGCCGCCGGTGCAGCTCTCGGCGGTGGCGATGGTCAGCCCCTTTTCCTGCAGGGTATGGACCACCGTTTCTTCCAGACCGGCCACATCCTCATCATACACCGCATCGCCCAGCATATCATAGAACTTTTTGGCATACGCGCGGCACATTTTTTCGCCGTCCTCGTCGGAGCGGGCGCGGGCGGTAATGCGAATCTCGCACTCACCGGTCTTGCAGTAGATGGCGGCGGTGGGGTTCGGGTTTTCCAGCAGGTCGCGCACCTTATACTCAATATCGCTCTCGCCGCCCAGCACACGGAGGGTGACGGAGTGGAGGGTGCAGTTCTGGCGCTCCATCAGCAGAGGGCGGACGCTCTCCGTCCACATGGCCTTCATCTCGTGGGGGACACCGGGCATAAGGACGGCACAGTGGCCGTCCTGTTCGAACCACGCGCCAGGGGCAGTGCCGTGGTTGTTGATGATTTTATGGCCCTTGGTGGGGACCATCGCCTGTTTGCGGTTGTTAGGAGTGGTCTCGCGGCCGGTGCGGGCAAAGTAGCTGGTGATCTTATCCCACTCGGCCTCATCGAAGGCCAGCTCATCCCCGAAGCAGGCGGCAACGGTCTCCTTGGTCAGGTCGTCTGCCGTGGGGCCGAGGCCGCCGGTAAAGACCAGCAAGTCGCAGCGGCTCTTGGCCTCGTTGACGAAATCAGCCAGACGGCCATGATTGTCACCGATGGTGCTCTCCCGCTGGACCGTGATGCCCAGATCAGCCAGCTCCCGGCTGAGGTACTGGGCGTTGGTGTTGAGGATATTGCCGAGAAGGAGCTCGGTACCCACACTGATGATCTCTGCTGTCATGGCTCAGCCCTCGAATTCCACGTCGTCGGTGATGCGCAGGCGGATACGCTCGGTGGCCTCTGCGGCCTCGGCTTCCAGCTCTGCCAGACCGGGCATCCCGGCCTCGGCTTCGAGGATCTCGCTCAGTTCGGGGCGGATCTTCGGGTGCGGCGGGGTGAAGATGGTGCAGCAGTCCTCATAGGGCAGGATGCTCGTCTCAAAGGTGTTGATGTGGCGGGCCGTCTCGACGATCTCGGTCTTGTCCATGCCGATGAGGGGACGGAGGATGGGCAGGTCCTGGGCGGCGTCGGTACACTGCAGAGCCTTGACGGTCTGGCTGGCCACCTGTGCCAGGCTCTCGCCGGTGACGAGGGCTTCACAGCCCTGCTTCTTGGCGATGATGTTGGCAATGCGCATCATGCTGCGGCGCATGAGCACGGTGAAGAGAACATCGGGCGCGTTATCGCGGATATACTCCTGAGGCTTGGTATACGGCACCACAAAGAGGTTGGTGCTGCCGGTATAGGGGGTGATGAGCTGGGCCAGAGCCTTAACTTTTAGTTTTGCGCGTTCAGAAGTATACGGAGGGGACGCAAAATGGATGTGGTCGAGGCCGAGGCCGCGCTTTGCCATCCGGTATGCCGCCACAGGGCTGTCGATGCCGCCGGACAGCATATTGAGGGCGCGGCCGGAAGTTCCGACAGGCAGACCGCCCTCGCCCTGTATTTTCGGGCCGTGGATATACGCACCGTAATCGCGGATCTCCACGATGACCTTGACTGAGGGTTCTTGACGTCCACCCGCAGGTAGTTGTGCCTGCCCAGCAGATAGCACCCAGCTCCCGCATCAGTTCGGGACTGGTCATGGGGAAGGTCTTATCGGAACGGCGGGCCTCGACCTTGAAGGTCTTGATGCGTGGAGGCTGTCGCCAGATAATCCTCGGCAGTCTGGCAGATGGTGTCGAAATCCTTCTCACAGACCACAGCACGGCTGAGGGCCGCGAGGCCGAACACCTTGCTCACCCGCTCAAAGGCGAGGTCCATATCAATATCTTCCTCTTCCGGCTCCATGTAGAAGGTGGACTGGGTGCAGTAGACGCGGAACTTGCCCACCGTCTTGAGACGGTAGCGCAGGATCTTCATCATCGTCGATTCAAACTGGTTGCGGTTGAGGCCCTTCAGGGACATTTCGCCCTGATAGCCCATAATGACTTCTCTCATCGTTACTCCTTACTTTTTGATTCTCTGCAGGTGCTTCATACCATCCTCAAAGCGCTCGAGGAAGGCATCCACATCCTCCGGGGTGTTATCGGCACAGAAGGACACCCGGATGGCCGTGTCGATGGCCAGCGGGTCGCGGCCCATAGCCGCCAGCGTGTGGCTGGGCTGTCCTCTGCCGCAGGCACTGGCCGACGAAACGTAGATCTGCTTCTCGGACAGCCAGGCCAGCATCGTCTCACTCTTGATGCAGTTCTCGCTGAAATTCAGCACCTCAGGCACAGCGCCGCCGGGCTGTTGATCTCCACCTCCGGGAACACAGAAAGCCCCTGCGGAGGCGGTCGTGACGGCGCGCACAGCCTTGTCACGGCTCTTGATGCTGCCGGCCAGGCGGGTGGCCGCAGCGGCAAGGCCCAGCGCATAGGGCAGGTTTTCGGTACCGGGGCGGAGGCCGCGCTCCTGCTCACCGCCCAGATAGGGCGGCTGGAACGCCTGCACCAGCCGGTCACTCAGGTAGAGCGCACCGATACCCTTGGGTGCGTGGATCTTGTGGCCGCTGACGGTCATCGTGTCGATGTTGTCCAGCTTGATGGGGACGCGCATCCACGCCTGCACGGCGTCCACATGGACGACGGTGCGGCTGTTACGGCGCTTGACCTCGGCGGCCAGACGCTCCACGTCGTTGCGGGTGCTATCTCGTTGTTGACCATCATGCAGGCCACGAGGATGGTATTCTTGTCCACGGCATCCAGCATCTTGTTGATGTCCAGTGTACCGTCGGCCTGAGGCTTCACGACAGTGACGTTATAGCCCTGCGCGGCCAGACGTTCAGCGGGCGCTGGACGCTGGGGTGTTCGAAGCCCGACACCACGATGCCTTTGCCGAAGGTGCGGGTCTGGGCGGCGCCCAGCAGGGCCAGATTATTGCCCTCGCTGCCGCAGGAGGTAAAGTACAGCTCCTTCGACTTGCAGCCCAGGGTGCGGGCACAGCGGCACGGGCGGCGTTCAGGGCCTCTTCACTCCGTGCGCCGGGGGCATAGAGGCTGGAGGGGTTGGCCCAGTGCTCCCGCATGGCTTTGTCTATCACGTCTGCCACCTCGGGAGCAACGATGGTGGTAGCAGCGTTATCCAGATAATGCAGTTCCGGATCATGCAGCATAATTTCATTCCTGCCTTTTGTGCATAAAATATCAGGATAAGTATACCACAAAGTTCCGCATAACGCAAAATATTTGCACAGCAAAAAAGGGACCGCTCCATGCAGGAGCAGTCCCTTTCAGCAGCTTGCGGTTCGCGTTTGGGTTCAGCCGTTCTCGTTTGCCTTCTGCAGCCAGATGCTGCCGATGTCCAGCGCATTGTACAGGCCGTTCTTGGTGGTCTGACGTGCCACGCGGGCCTCACGGGGCTTGGACTCATCGGTAGAGAGCAGTTGCAGATGGACCTTGTCTGCCACATCCACACCGCCCACGGTCTTGGTGGACTGGATCTGCAGATAAAGCACATACGGTCGGTCATGCAGCCGTAATACAGCTCATTGTCCTTGCGGAGAGGGGCTTGCCTTTATAAGTCAGTTTCGGAGTAAATGGCATCGTGAAAGCTCCCTATCATACTTGATTCACTTTAGTATATCATATTTATAACAGAAAACGCAAGGGCAGGCCCCCGGAATATGGGAATTTTTCCTCACGGGTTGCACGGGCCGGGGCTGTGCTGTATAATAGGGGCGAAAGTTACCATTCCGCCACAGGAGGACATTATGGCAGATTATCAGGAATATCGCCGCCGCATCCTTCACCGGCGCTGGCGCAGGATGTTCATCACCGCTGCGCTGCTCATCCTACTGGTGCTTCTGGCCGCTGTGGGCGTCCTCTGGAAGCGCCTTCACCGCGAGCCAGCTCCCAATACGGCCCAAGGCCCCACCATTCTGCAGCAGGAGCTGACCGGCAGCGAGTGGAACACCATCAGCTACACCCCGGCCCGACGCCTCAGTGTCCAGACCCTCGACAACGGGATGACCGCGATGGACTTCCGCCTCGCCGCCCAGCCTGCCAGCCCTGCCGTGGAGCGGAGCAGCTTTTCGGACGTGAGTTTTTTGGGCGACAGTCTGACTCAGGGGATGCAGCTGTACGACACCGGCCTGCCCAACGCGCACTTCTGCGCCTATAAGGGCGTCGGCCCCAATGCCGTCGTCAACAACACCACCTGCCGCCGGGCCGACGGCGAAAAGGAAGTCCCGATGGAGGCGCTGGCCTCCCAGCAGCCCCGGGCGCTCTACATCCTGCTGGGTACCAATGTGCTGACCTCTGACAGTGATTATACCAGCTTCCTCACCTATTACCGGCTGATGCTGGACATGATCTCGCAGGCACTGCCCAACACGAAAATTTACGTCCAGTCCATCACCCCGGTCCGGCCTGAAGTGAGCCAAAAGTCCCCCGGCCTCTACAAGGAGCGGCTCTGTGAGATAAACGATGCTCTTTCGGCCATCGCGCTGGAAAAGGGCTGCACCTTCCTGAATCTCTGGGAGGCGCTGGCCGACGAGAACGGCGACCTCATCGAGGAATACGCCCAGCCGGACGGCTACCATCTGCTGCCCGCCGGGTACGACGCATGGTGGATTATCTCTGCACCCACACCTGATAGCGATAGAAAGGCCCTCTCAGCGGCGCTGAGAGGGCCTTTTGCTGTCTTAATATCAGAACGCGATGCCGGCGTTGTCGTACAGCCAGCGGAGTGCGAACCAGCCAAAAGCTGCAGAACCCTCGTAGAGGATGCTGTCGTCGAACCGCACCTTGGGGTGGTGCTGGCCGTAGCAACAGCCCTGCTCCGGGCCGCCTGCGGCGATGAACATGCTCACAGTAGGCACTTCATGGCTCACGAAGGCGAAATCCTCGCTGCCGCCGCCGGGCTTGCCGCCGGTGAGAGCGGTCATGTCCATAGCACCCTTCCCCAGCAGCTCGGTCATATAGTCCATCGCATTCTCGGCGAGGGGCTTGTCCACCACCATGCAGGGGCAGTAATCGGCGAAGGATACCTCTGCGGTGCAGCGGAAGGCCGCCGCCACGCCCTGCGCGATCTCGGTCATGCGGGTTCGAATGAGTTCGCCGGTCTTATTTTCCGGGTCGGTGGTACGGATAGTCCCCCACATCTGGGCCACATCCGGGATGACATTGGATGCCGCACCGGCCTCGAAGCGGCCGGTGGTCAGCACACCGAAGTCGCCGGGCTTCAGCTCCCGGCTGTTGATCTCCTGCAGGGCGATGTGGATGTGGGCCGCAGCGTGATGGGTCGATGCAGTTTTCCGGGGTAGAGCCGTGACCGCCCTTGCCCTTGACCACGATATGGTACTGCTCACAGCTGGCCATCGTGATGCCGCCGCCCGGCACCAGCACCGTACCTACAGGCAGCGGCATTCCGGCCAGCACATGGAACATCACAGCAGCGTCCACATGAGGGTCTTCCAACAGGCCGCCCGCAATCATATCTGGGGAACCCTGGAAAATTTCTTCAGCAGGCTGGAATTCCAGCTTGACCGTTCCTTCCAGCTCGTCCTCATGGGCCTTGAGCAGCTTCGCTGCACCCAGCAGCATGGCCGTATGCATATCGTGGCCGCAGCCATGCATCTTGCCGGGAACTTCTGAGCTGAACTCTTCACCCGAGTCCTCGGGGATGGGCAGGGCGTCCATATCGGCTCGCAGCAGGATGGTCTTGCCGGGCTTTTTGCCGCCTGCCAGCGCAATGACACCAGCCTTGCCGCAGTCCTTCGGCTCATAGCCCATTTCCGTCAGCGCCTTCTTGACCAGTTCCTTCGTGTGGGGCAAATCGAAGCCCACCTCCGGGTGGCGATGGAGCGTCCGACGCCACTGCTGCAGCTGCGGCTCCAGTGCGCGGGCCTCCTTCAAAAGCTCTTCCGATGTGATATTCATACTCATCCGCTCCTTCTTTTTTAGGAAGCCGTTTTCATAAGCATTGCATCCCGCTTACGAAAACAGTTTCTCGATTCAGAAAAAGCCCTCCCGAGGGAGAGCTTTTTGCTGTGTTACGTTCAGCTCGGTGTGGCTTCCTTCGGGGTGGTACTTGGCACAGGTACACTTTTTCCACTTCAGGCCGCTGCCGCAGGGGCAGGGGTCGTTGCGGCCGATCTTGATGACGCGGACAGGCTGGCCCTTGGGTGCGCCCTTTGCGCCGGGTGCGCCGTTGCCAGGCACATAGCCTCGCCGGTGGGTTTGGCCACCTGCTCACGCTTGGGGGCTTGCCCGCCTCGCGCACCTCGATGGTCAGCAGCATCTTGACGCTGGACTCCCGGATGGAATCGACCATCTGGTCGAACATGTCAAAGCCCTCGATGCGGTACTCGACGACGGGGTCCTTCTGGCCGTAGCCGCGCAGAACGATGCCCTGACGCAGCTGGTCCATGTTATCAATATGGTCCATCCACTGGCGGTCTACACACTTAAGCAGGCAGATACGCTCCAGCTCACGCATCAGGGGTGCGCCGTAGCGCTGCTCCTTGTCGTTCAGGACGTCCATACCGCGCTGATACAGCATATCCGCGATGCTCTCCTGAGAGATGCTGTCGTAGTCAGCGACAGTGTAGTGGAAGTCGCGTCGGTGGTCAGCCAGCCCAGATAGTGGCGGCGGAGCGCACCGAAGTCCCACTCGTCCTTCACATCGCCTGCGAGGAACTGCTTGCAGCTGGACTCGATGTTCTCCTTCAGCATATTGTGCATCTCGGCGCTGATGTCCTCGCCGTCCAGGACCTTGCGGCGCTGACCATAGATGATCTCGCGCTGCTGGTTCATGACGTCGTCGTATTTCAGGACGTTCTTGCGGATCTCGAAGTTCCGGCCCTCGAGCTTCTTTTGGGCAGACTCGATGGTGCTGGTGATCATCCGGTTCTCGATGGGGGTGTCCTCGTCGATGCCCAGAGTACCCATCAGGCCCTGTACACGGTCGCCGCCGAACAGACGCATCAAATCGTCCTCGAGGCTCAGATAGAAGCGGGATGCACCGGGGTCGCCCTGACGGCCTGCACGGCCGCGCAGCTGGTTGTCGATACGGCGGCTCTCGTGGCGCTCAGTGCCGATGATGAACAGACCGCCAGCAGCACGCACCTCTTCAGCCTCCGCTTCGGTCAGGGGCTTGTACTGAGCATACAGCTCATCGAACCGCTTGCGGACAGCCAGAATGTTGGCGTCGGTAGTCTCACCATGGCCGTCGGCTCGATGAGCAGCAGCTCCACGGCTGCAGGCAGAGCCTCCTCGGGCTTTTCGGGATTCAGCAGCTTCTCGCAGAAGTGCTCCTTGCGCATCTGGGCCTTTGCCATATACTCAGCGTTGCCGCCCAGCATAATATCGGTACCACGGCCAGCCATGTTGGTGGCGATGGTGATAGCGCCCTTCTTACCGGCCTGTGCGACGATCTCTGCCTCGCGCTCGTGGTTCTTTGCGTTCAGCACATTGAAATCGCGGGTGTACTTCTGCAGCATCTTGGCAAGAGTCTCGCTCTTCTCGACGCTGACAGTACCCACCAGGACCGGCTGGCCGTTCTTGTGGCACTCCATGACCTGCTTGATGACGGCATTGTATTTTCCGTTGATGGTCTTGTAGATGGCATCCGGGTAATCCTTGCGGATGACAGGGCGGTTGGTGGGGACGGTAACGATGTTCAGACCGTAGATCTCGGTGAACTCAGTGGCCTCCGTCTTTGCCGTACCGGTCATACCGGACAGCTTCTTGTACATACGGAAGTAGTTCTGGAAGGTGATGGTTGCCAGCGTCTTGCTCTCGGCGGCGATCTTCACGCCCTCCTTGGCCTCGATGGCTGATGGAGGCCCTCGTTGTAACGGCGGCCGATCATCAGACGACCGGTAAACTCATCGACGATGAGCACCTCGCCATCCTTCACGACGTAATCAATGTCGCGCTGCATCACACCGTAGGCTTTGATGGCCTGGTCGATGTGGTGGGCGAGGGTCATATTCTCTGCGGCAGCGAGGTTCTCGATCTTGAAATATTCCTCGGCCTTCTTGATGCCTTAGCCGTCAGGGTGCAGGTCTTGTGCTTTTCGTCCACGATGTAATCACCGTCAGCCTGCTCGTCGGTCTCCACCTTGTCTTCCAGCTCGACCACGACGCTCTTGCGCAGAGTGCGGACGAAGCGGTCCACCTGGTATACAGGCTGGAAGAGTCCTCTCCGCGGCCAGAGATGATAAGCGGCGTACGAGCCTCGTCGATGAGGATGGAGTCCACCTCATCGACAACGGCGTAGGCATGGCCGCGCTGCACCATGTTGTCTTTATAAGTCACCATATTGTCGCGCAGATAGTCGAAGCCGAACTCGTTGTTGGTGCCGTAGGTAATGTCAGCATTATAAGCTTCACGGCGGGCATCACCATCCATGCCCTGCACGATCAGGCCCACCGACAGGCCCAGCCAGCGGTAAAGCTTGCCCATCCACTCGCTGTCGCGCTTGGCGAGGTAATCGTTGACGGTGACGATGTGGACACCCTCGCCGGTCAGTGCATTCAGATAGGCGGGCAGCGTTGCCACAAGGGTCTTGCCTTCACCGGTCTGCATCTCGCGATGTCGCCCCGGTGCAGGGCGATGCCACCGGTGACCTGCACCGGGAAATGCTTCATACCCAGCACACGCCATGCGCCTCGCGGCAGACAGCGAAGGCATCGGGCAGAATATCATCCAGCGTTTTGCCGTCGGCCAGCTTCTGCTTCAGTGCAGGAGTCTGGGCCTGCAGCTCGGCATCAGACATCGCCTGATACTTGCCTTCCAGAGCCAGCACCTGTTTGGTGAGGGGGTTGATCTTTTTCAGTTCCCGATCAGAGAAGCTGCCAAAGAGTTTTTCAGCTAAGGACATTGGTCACACCTCATGATTCTTCAAAATAGCAAACGTCCGGGCCATTTTATTGCCCCAAAACGAATATTCACACATAAATATATGATACACCAAAAGCCCCATCCCGTCAAACCAGATGGTGAATTTTAGCCGGTTATTGAATGAATTTTCTGTAAATTCCTTCGACCTTTTAGACCACTGTATGGTATCGTCACTTTTCAATGTAGTATCAGACATGGTCTGTTGCGCCGCGCACCGCATGGCACAAAAGAAAACGCTCCAAGATTTCTCTTAGAGCGTTTTGGTCAAGTCGGCGACTACCTATTTTCACAAGCCGTTTCCAGCTAACTATCTTGGGCACGAGTGAGCTTAACTGCTGTGTTCGGAATGGGAACAGGTGGAACCTCACCGTCATCGTCACCGACCATATGACTAGCTAAGTATATCATTTCTGATTTACTTTGTCTAGTGTTTCAGAAGGACGTGCCTTCAAAACTGAATAATCACTGCTACTTCTCGTTGACTTGAGATACTCAAGCGAATTGTGGTCAAGCCCTCGACCTATTAGTACACGCTTGCTGAATGGATCACTCCACTTACACATCGTGCCTATCAACCTTGTAGTCTTCAAGGGGTCTTACTTGTTTAAAACAATGGGACATCTTATCTTTGGGTCGGCTTCACGCTTAGATGCTTTCAGCGTTTATCCGATCCGTACGTAGTTGCCCAGCTATGCTCCTGGCG
>ENA-OQCN01000048-OQCN01000048.1-human-gut-metagenome-genome-assembly--contig:-NODE-48-length-49431-cov-3.681608_pt1 | contig 49431 bp, 50 predicted proteins | sample MGYA00242497_ERZ504576 | MGnify/ENA primary metagenome ERZ504576 (study PRJEB26092, sample SAMD00036296) | human gut metagenome | host: Homo sapiens | study: EMG produced TPA metagenomics assembly of...
TTCACTGTTCAGTTATCAAGGTTCTTTGTTTTGTTGTCGTTCTCGGCGACAGCTTGTTTATTATATCTTATCAAGTCTGTTTTGTCAAGAACTTTTTTTCATTTTTTTGAAAGTTTTTCTCTCAATCGGTTTTGTCCGATCTGTTATCTTAAACGCGACAACTTTGATATCTTATCATGTGTTGTTCTGTTTGTCAATAACTTTTTTATTTTCCAAAAGATAAACAATCAAGTATCTTTTTCCCGCCCCAGCAAAAGTGCTTGTCTTTCGCAGTGGACTTTTATACTACCATCATTGTCCGGATATGTCAACACTTTTTTTCTGTCTATAAAAAATTCATAATGAGTGTCAGAATTACGTTGTTTTCATACAGGTATTTTAACAATCTGCTCTGATATATGCAGGCAACCAGGGCACTTCCCATTTCGCTCGTACTTGTCACAGCTATCATGTAAAACCCGATCCATACCAGTATCAGTCCGTATATCCCACCGGCAAATACACCGAGTGTACGATTTACCCCGCTCAGTACCGGAATCCGTGAAACAATTCTTACGCCCGCGCTATCACATGCACGATGGTCCACGCTGCGACCAATGCGATCAGAAATGCAATTCCCTCTACCACAAATTCTGCAATCTGTTTTGCTATCTCATCATACAGGCCACTTTGTTCTATAATCTCTCCCGCCATATTTCCGGTCTTCTCAAAAATATCATTTACCACTGAGTCCGGCAGCATAATCCCAAACTGTGACAATTTCTGATTATCCGGACTGCTTTCATTTTGAATGGATCTCTGTTTTTCCTCTACGGATCTTTTTATCTGTTCACTGCACTGCTGCTCAATCTTTTCATATAGTGTCGTGTGTTCCATCAGATACGTATTAATGTATGGTGTTGCAACGGTAACAAATGTAAGTACTATGACCCACGATACCAGGGAATACACAATTCGCAAAAATCCTTTTCTATATCCTCTTATAATATTGTATCCCAGTATCAGCAATACCAGCAGCAAAACCCAGTTCATATGTATGCTCCTTATTTCAGTCTTATTTTTTCTGTTGTATCTTCCAGTATCAATGTATAATTCAGCGCGCCACCCTCCGAAATGATCTTATACAATGTCTGTTCAAACTCATGATGGAATTTATATATCCCATGTATGGTGTATATATCACATGCGTTTTCATTTGTAATACAAATCTCATTGTTCGCAAGAAATTCCACACCTGTATACTCCATTGTAAAATCTTTTTCCAGAACGCTTTTTCCATCCAGATCATAGACACTTATGTGATGTGTCACTGCCTCATCCTCATTGCTTATCACGCAGCCAATATAATTATCATTATAGAAAATACTCTTCACTTCTTTTTCAAAAGGGATCGTTCCGGATTGTTTTGGTTTCTGAGATCCCTCAAACAGGATCACTCCGGTATCCGAGAATGCCGCAAGCCTGTCATCCGCCAGGTAAACAATTTCCGGGATCACGGTATCTGGAAACGTCTGCGCTCCGACTACATGATCAATTTCACTTTCTCCTGCTGTTCCAAAATTGTAAAAAGCAATCGTACTTTTTATGCTTCCATCATTGATGTCCAACATGGCAACTGCAAGTCTTACGGCATCCGATGACAATGCAATCGCGACCGGATACCCTTTTTTTGCACCGTGAATCTCTCCTTCCGTTAATTTTGCACCTGTTTTATCATACATTGCAAGATAACCGGAAGCATCTTTTTTCATCAGAACCGCCACCGTTCCCTGCGATGCCACACGCACCTGCTGGATCGGCATTGTCGTTTCTATTCCGCCTAAGATTCCCTCCTTTGTCATGATATAGATCATAGTTCCCTTTTTATCATAGATTGTCAGGTAATCTTCGCAAATATCAATCTGCGGATCGGTCATCTCATAGGTCTGATTCCAGATCAGTTCGTTTGCCGTATCCGTATAAAAAGCACCGTCGTTGCTGTATTTTAAAATATTCTCCCCAAAATCTGCAAACTTTGTAGCCTCCGTATCAGCCCTGTCAACAGACGATCCCACGTCAAAATTCTCATAATGGCGCAGTGCCATAAACACCCAGAGTCCCGCAGAAACTGCCAATACGGTAACGATCAGAATAACGGTTCTTCTGACTACTTTTACCCGATGTTCACGCAGCTTGCGTTCATACTCTTCCATATCCGGTTCTTCTACCGTATGAAATCCTCTCTTGTTTTTTTCCGCCATACCAATCTCTCTTTCATCTTAAACCTCGTTCTTGCCCATTTCGGGCATCTCAAGTTTGTGCGTAAACACAAATCCTGTGTGTGAAAAATCTTTTTTTCACACTGATCTTTCGATATTATAGCATTATTCCCTGGATGTTTCATCTTATTTTTAGAAGCGGCTGCTTTGTTAATTCGGAAGCGTCAGATACTGGCCTGCATAGATTGCATCCGGATCATCAATCCCGTTTGCCTCGCATACTTTGTCCATCATGCTGTTGTCTGATATATTTTCCGGCAGATCGCAGCCAGATTATCCCCCTGCCGCACCACATAGTACCCCTGTTTTAAATATGTCTGTGCCTCATCCGGCTGTGCCGCCGTCTCTTTTACGTTTTCCTTATTGCTGTTTGTTTCATCTGTGTCCGCTTCCGCCTTCTGTTCTCCCTCCCGATTCTGCATACTCTCTGTTTCCTGGGACTCCATCGTTTTCTGGGCATCTGCTGTTCCAGACGTTTCTGCAGTTTCTTCTGTATCTGTCATTCCTGACAATTCCGTTCCTGCCTGTATCCCTGCCGTTTCATCCGGTGCGGATGCCTCCGCCGCCTGCGTTCCATTTGTTTGAAGCTGTTCCGCCTCTGTCTGCTACTGTGTTCATCCGCCTGTTTTGTCTCCGTCTGTTTTTCTATACTTCCTGCAATATTTTCCACCACGATCCCAGAATCTGCCGTTTTTTCTGTTTCCGGCATTTCTGTCACGATATGTACCTGATTCATCTGTGCCAGAGTATTTTCCATCTCATTCATCTTCTTATGGTTCTGATAAGCGGTAAAACCAAGAGTCAGTACCACCACAGCCAATACGAGGGAGGAATATGCAGGGATCTTTGCCTCTTCCGTTTTTTCCGCTTCTTCCAGTTGTTTCCGATAACGCCCCTGTCTTTTTCGTTCCGGATGTGGCTGCAGTCCGGGCTCGTCCGGCTGCATACTCTCTTCCATATAGAGTTCTTCTTCCAGGATATCGATATCATTCGTATCTTCCTTTTCTTTTATGTCGTAAACAGGCTCGTCCGGCTGCATGAATGTAACCTCGTCTGTCTCCGGCAGATTTACTTCTTCTGTTTTTTCTTCCCTGTGTTCCATCTTTTTTAATTTTACCGCGGCGTGCCTGTCATAATATATGTAAAATCCTTCTCTCCGGTACAGATGTCCGTTCCGGATGCTGAAAAATGTTTCCTCCTTTTCCAGGGTATCCATTAAGAACAATGTCTGATGAACGCCGCCAAAATGCGTCTGATGAAACTGTTCGATCTGTTTTGTCATATTCGGCAGACATCCTCTGTGATCTAATGCCCATCCAACAATGACCATGCTGTCATACTCATCTTTTAACCGTTTATATATATACGCCCATTCATGGTCGCTCCATCTTGGAATCTCTGCATCAAATTCCAAATGTTCCAGCTGTATTGCTGCCTCCACAAATGTGCACTGTCTTCCACTGTAATTTTCGAATCTTCCAAGCAAAACATATACAAGTTTTTCACAGCTGCTCTCATATGGATGCAGATACCTGTATACTTCATCCTCTATGTATATTCTCTCCCCAACATCCGGTCTCCCAATCTGTCTGATATCTTTTGGCAGCTTTTTTTCTTTCGTATCATCCCAATTTTCTTCCCGGATAATCTCAATCATTCCAATCCTCCCTGTTTAAATTTAAAAAGCTTTTTTTTATTTTGAAATGGTATCACAGCATGTCCGATTTTTTTGTGGTTTTATGGACAGTTTTTCAAAAACTTTTCGACAGAAAAAGACTGCTGCATACGTTTCCGTAATGACAGCAGTCTCTCTTTTGGATTTCTTTTATTATTTTACAAATGCTTTTACTTTTTTGTAGATGCCCTCTGCATCAAGCTCATATTTATGAAGCAGCTCTAATGCCGGACCTGACTCACCGAATACATCGTTGACACCGATCTTTAAGACTTTCGTCGGAGCCTCTTCGCAGAGCACGTCACATACCGCACTTCCAAGTCCACCGATCACAGAGTGTTCCTCAACCGTAACGACTTTTCCGGTCTTTAACGCGGATTTTACAACCAGTTCACGGTCGATCGGTTTGATGGTGTGGATATTGATGATCTCTGCATCAATACCGTCTTTTGCAAGCATTTTTTCTGCCTCTACCGTCTCATTCACACAGAGTCCGGTTGCAAAATTGTCACATCTTTTCCTTCTTTTAAGACAATTCCTTTGCCGATCTCAAATTTGTAGGTTGCCTCATCATTGAATACAGGAACCGGTAAACGGCCAAAACGAAGATATACAGGTCCTACATGATCATATGCAGCGTGTACGGCAGCTCTTGCCTCTACATCATCCGCCGGGTTGATGACTACCATGCCAGGGATCGTGCGCATCAGGGCGATATCCTCCAGGCACTGATGGGTTGCGCCATCCTCACCAACGGAGATACCTGCGTGAGTTGCACCGATCTTGACATTCAGATGTGGATATCCAATCGAGTTGCGCACCTGCTCAAAGTTTCTTCCTGCCGCAAACATGGCAAAAGAGCTGATAAACGGCACTTTTCCACAGGTTGCAAGTCCTGCTGCGATGCCGGTCATATTTGCCTCTGCGATACCGACATCCCAGTGGCGCTCCGGGAACGCTTTTTTGAAAATTCCGGTCTTTGTTGCGCCTGCAAGGTCCGCATCTAATACGATCAGGTCTTCATGCTCTTTTCCCACTTCTACCAGAGCATTTCCATAGCTTTCTCTTGTTGCAATTTTCTTTATTTCTGACATAATGCTTCCCCCACTTTCTCAAGGTCTTTCATTGCGATTTCATACTCCGCATCATTTGGAGCTTTTCCATGCCAGTCTACGGCATTTTCCATAAAAGATACACCTTTTCCTTTTACGGTCTTTGCAATGATCGCAGTCGGCATTCCCTTTGTCTCACGCGCCTCTTTAAATGCAGCACGAATCTCATCAAAGTCATTTCCATTGATATTGATCGTATGGAAATTAAATGCCTCAAATTTTTTGTCGATCGGGTAAGGAGAACATACTTCATCAACAGTTCCATCGATCTGAAGGTTATTATTGTCAACGATCACAACCAGATTGTCCAGTTTGCGGAATCCTGCCCACATGGCAGCTTCCCAGATCTGGCCTTCCTGGATCTCGCCGTCTCCGCAGAGTGCATAGACACGGTAATCTTTTTTGTCAAACTTTCCGGCTGCTGCCATTCCGGCTGCTGCGGAGAGTCCCTGTCCCAAAGAACCGGATGACATATCAATCCCCGGAATGTGTTTCATATCCGGATGTCCCTGCAGGTAAGAGCCTGTATGACGCAGTGTGACAAGATCCTCCTTCGGGAAAATCCACGTTCTGCCAGAACTGCATAAAGTCCCGGCGCCGTGTGGCCTTTTGAAAGCACAAAACGGTCGCGGTCTGCCATCTTAGGATTCTTCGGATCAATATTTAACTCCTCAAAATACAGATAAGTAAAGATATCTGCTGCGGAGAGTGATCCGCCCGGATGTCCGCTTTTGCGCTGTGTACTGCAGTTACAATACTTTTGCGGACTTCGTTCGCTGTTTTTTCAAGTTCCAGATTTGTCATAGTCTAGTCATGTTCCTTTCTATTCCTTTTATTAAATCTCCGTTCTGCCTTCTAAGGCACGGAGCAGTGTTACCTCATCAATATACTCTAAATCTCCGCCGACCGGAACACCACTTGCGATCCTTGTCACTTTGATCCCGGTAGGTTTGATCAGTTTGCTGATATACATCGCCGTCGTTTCTCCCTCAAGGCTTGAGTTTGTCGCAATGATCACCTCGTCAACATCCTTTTGCAGGCGCTGCATCAGCTCTTTTAACTTGATATCTGCAGGTCCGATTCCAAGCATCGGAGAAATTGCCCCATGCAGGACATGATAAACCCCGTCGTATTTGCCGGTTTTTTCATATGCTGCAAGATCTCTGGTATCTTCCACAACCATAATCGTCTTGTGGTTACGTCCGGCATCCTTACAGATCGGACACAGTTCATCATCTGTCAGGGTAAAACATTCCTTACAGTAACGGACATTTTTCCTTGCATCCACGATCGCAGACGAAAGTTCTTCGACCTGTTCCACCGGCATATTCAAAATATGAAATGCCAGACGCTGTGCAGATTTTGCACCGATTCCCGGAAGAGACGATAATTCCTGTATTAATTTACTGATCTGACTGCTGTAATAATCCATGGTGTTTCCATTCTTTCATTTATAATGTTCCAATACGGCTATATGCCTTCTTTAATATTAAAGGATAACGGCGATTTTTACAAGAAGTGTTTTTTACGGCATATTTTTTGAAATTTTTGTACATGATAAACAGGTAACCACACAAAAACAATAGATTACACGTCCCGCAGGCAAATCTGCTGCCGGAAATAAAAGGAGGACCATATGGCATCTTATGTAGCACCTGGCATCAAAGACAAATTCGAGACACTTTCAACGGATCTGAAAAATCTGATCCTCGAGCGAAATGTAGAGCTTAATAACATGCAGGATCTGATCCGCGTGTTAGAGCAGATCGTAGAAGAAGGGGAAGCCGAGTAACCACGGCCTCCCCTTCTCTTTTATGCTTATCTTTTTGATCTGCAAAATACAATTTCTGTGCCCGTAACAATTCCTTACTGAATGTTAGTTACCTCATATCCTGCATCTACAACGGCTGCTTTTAATGCATCCGCACTGACTGATTCCTCTGCGGTAACAACTGCATTTTTGTCCTCTAAGCTCACCACTACCTCAGACACACCCGGTACTCCTTTTAAAGCCTTCTCAACGGTTGCCTGGCAGTGTCCGCACATCATTCCTTCAATACTTAATGTTGTTTTCATTGTTTGTTCCTCGCTTTCTGATACATCACTTTTTGTTTTTATTTCAGAAGTAACCGCTCTGTTTTCACAGACCGCACTCTCCTGTTCCATGTTACCTGTCTCATTTCCGGATGAAGATTTTTTTCCAAGCTTTACCCATCTAAGGCGCAGTGCATTACTTACTACACAGACGCTGCTTAAGCTCATGGCAGCCGCACCAAACATCGGGTTTAATTTTAATCCCCAGATCGGATATAAAAGTCCTGCCGCAAGCGGAATGCCGATGCTGTTATAGAAAAATGCCCAGAACAGATTTTCCTTGATATTTCGGATAACCGCTTTGCTCAAACGGATCGCTCCGACCGCATCGATCAGGTCATTTTTCATCAGGACGATGTCCGCGCTCTCAATGGCTACATCCGTACCTGCCCCGATCGCGATTCCCACGTCTGCGGAAGCAAGCGCCGGCGCATCGTTGATACCGTCTCCGATCATTGCAACTTTATGTCCGCTGTTCTTTAAGGCGGATATCTTTTCTTCCTTCTGTGTCGGAAGCACTCCGGCAATGACTTCATCAATTCCTACCTGATCTTTGATCGCCTGTGCCGTCACTTCATTGTCACCGGTTAACATGATGACATGGATTCCGTATTCTTTGAACTGTCTGACCGCTTCACGCTGGTCGGTTTTACGACATCCGCAACGGCGATCACGCCTATGATCTGTGTTTCATCTGCAAACAGAAGCGGTGTTTTTCCCTGTTTTGCAAATTGTTCCATCTCTTTTTTTATCTCACCGGACAGGGCAACGTGTGCCTCTTCCATCAGCTTTTCATTTCCTGCATAGTAAAGTCTGCCGGAGGATAAACGTCCTTTAATTCCTTTTCCAAACAGCGCTTCAAAGTCATTTACTTTTTCCGGAACGATGTTCTTTTTCCCGCAATCGGAGACAATCGCTTCCGCTAACGGATGCTCACTTCCCTTCTCAAGACTGCCCGCAATCTTAAGCAGATCGTTCTCTGAAATTCCTGCATAGGTTCTGATATCCGTCACAACCGGTTTTCCATAAGTAATGGTTCCGGTCTTGTCCATTACAACGGTATCCACAATATGTGCTGTCTCTAATGCCTCTCCTGATTTGATCAGGATACCGTTTTCCGCACCCTTTCCGGTTCCAACCATGATTGCCACCGGTGTTGCAAGTCCAAGTGCACACGGACAGGAGATCACAAGAACTGCAATTCCGCAGGACATTGCAAACTCAAAATCTGCCCCGCTTGCCAGCCATAAGATAAATGTTACGATCGCGATTCCAATAACTGTCGGGACAAAGATTCCCGCAATTTTATCGGCCAGACGTGCGATTGGAGCCTTACTCGAAGATGCTTCCTCCACAAGACTGATGATCTGTGCGATCGTCGTATCTTTGCCGACACGCGTTGCACGCGCACGGATCAGTCCGGCTTTATTGATGGATGCAGAGATTACTTTATCGCCTTCCTGTTTTATCACCGGGATGCTCTCTCCGGTGATCGCGGATTCATCAAAAGAGGATTTTCCTTCTAAGATCACACCGTCCACCGCAACCGACTCTCCCGGCTTGATCACGAAAATATCCCCCTGCACCACATCTGCCGCATCAATGACCTGTTCTTTGCCGTCGCGCACGACTGTCACTGTCTTTGGTGCTAAGTTCATCAGCTTTGTGATTGCCTCACTCGTCTTTCCTTTTGACTTCGTCTCAAGATATTTTCCGACCGTGATCAGCGTAAGAATTGTTCCGGCGGATTCAAAATAAAGATCATGGCTGTACTGATGTACCAGTTCCATGTCTCCGATACGGAATCCCCAGCCGATCCGGTAAATCGCGAAGATACCGTATACCGTCGCCGCAGCTGCTCCCATTGCGATCAGACTGTCCATGTTTGGACTCCTGTGCGCTAATGTTGTAAAGCCGTTGCGGAAATATTTCTGATTAACAAACAGGATCGGAAGTAAAAGCAGGAATTGCGTAAATGCGTAAATGACTGCATTTTCACTTCCATGGAAAAACTTCATGGTAAGCGGCGGCATCGGAACGCCAAGCGCGTTGTAGATCATATGTCCCATCGACACATACATGAGCGGTATCAGAAATATCACGGATATGATCAGTCTTGTCTTCATGTTTTTGATATTCTTCTGCTGGATGGAAACGGCATCCTCCGTCTCCCCCGCCTTTACTGCTGCTTTTCCGTCTTCTTTTACCGAGCACCGTATCCGCATGTTCCACCGCCTCAATAATCTTTCCGGTATCAAGCTTTGTCTCATCATACTCGACCTGCATGCTGTTTGTCAGCAGGTTGACACTGACTGTCTTTATGCCCTCCAGTTTGGAAACACTCTTTCCACATGGGAGGAACATGCCGAACAGCTCATGCCTGTTACGTCAAACTTTTCCTTCATGTCAATCTCCATTTCTAAATACAAACCGTTATTTCATCAATTTTTTTAACAGTTCACAGAGTTCGTCGACAGCCTGCTCATTGCCTTCTTTGATGTCTTCGGAAACGCAGGTTTTAATATGGCGTGCTAACAGCTCCTTGTTAAATCCGTTTAATGCAGCCTGGATCGCAGATACCTGTGTGACGATATCCACGCAATATCTGTCATCTTCCACCATGGCACGCACTCCCCGCACCTGTCCCTCTATCCGGGAAAGTCTCGTAAGCAGTGCCTTTTTTTCTGCACTCTCACGCTGTTTATGCTTCACATTATCTCCGTTTGCGCTGCATTTTTCACATGCCATCTGTCTACCTCCGGTCTGTATAGTCTGTGCTGTCCCTGATTTTTTATCACGGTTTTACATCTTTATTGTATACCATATACCCCTATTGGTATCTTGAATTTACATCACGATCTGTATTTTGTCAAGAGATTTTCAAATGTTAAGAATTTTTATCAACAAACTTTATTCTCCGCAATCCACACAGTGTGATCAGCATTGTCACAAATTCCGCCGCCGGGAAGGCCATCCATACCCCGTTTAATCCAAATATTGCGGACAGTATAAATGCAAAGAAAATGATCGCCACAAAACCTCGGGAAATCGACGCTGCAAATGCATATTTTGTAGATTCGACAGCACTTAATATGGCAGTCCCTACGATATTGATCCCGGCAAATAAAAATCCGATAAAATAGATCCGCAGTCCGGTTTCTGCGTAGTCAGCAAGCGTCCTGTTATGTTCGCCATTAAACACTGCAGTCACCACAGGTGCAAACAGGTAAATAAAAATAACCAGAAGTACAGAGACGCCTACTGCAGTCGTAACCGCCATTTTTAAATAAGTTTTCACATCTTTATGAATATCCCTGCCATATGCCTCGCTGACTAACGGCTGGGAGCCCTGTGCAATTCCGTTAAACAGGGCAACTGCAACAAGTGATGTGTTTGCAACCACGCCGTAAGCCGCCACTCCGGTATTTCCGGCAAGTCCAAGGATGATCATATTAAAGACGACCGTGATCACACCGGATGAAATCTCTCCCACAAAAGAGGACACACCAAACTGACAGCAGAAAAGTATTTTTCGCAAAGATGGCAGCATCGGCTTAAATTTTACCGTACATTTTTCCGAGCGGAAATGGATACAGCAGATCAGGATGCCGACCAACGGGGAAAGCGCCGTTGCAAGTGCAGCCCCTTCCATGGAAAGCCCCAGTGGAAACATCAGTACATAGTCAAATACAATATTGAACAGACTGCTGAATAATGTCGCAGCCATTGCGATCGATGGATTCCCATCGTTGCGCACAAAAGCATTGCAGATATAATTCCACATAAAAAACGGCGCAAAACCCATAAAAATACGCGTATAATTTTTCCCGACCGCAACGATCTCTGCATCCCCGCCAAGCAGGGCAATCAGTTTATCCGGGAAAAATATTCCTACAAACATAAAAAGCAGACCAACAATCAATGCCCATGACAGTGCATGGAAAAAGTATCCGTCTGCATTCGGATGTTCCTGATTCCGCTCGATCACCAGACGGATCGCTGAACCGACACCCATCATTGCCCCGATGGCAAAGATCATGTTGTAGACCGGCAGTACCAGATTGAGTGCGGTGATACCATCCGTCCCCACCGCAACAGAAATAAAGTAGGTATCTGCCAGAATATAGACAGACATACCTACCATGCCAAGCATGTTCTGCGAGACATACTTTACAAATTTTTTTTAACATCATAATCCCCATTTTATCAACTTCAATCATAGATTGTGCACTTCTTGGACAATGCTATTGTCATGAATAATAGACCGAACACAAAATTTCAATATTTTCTATATTCGGTCTTATACCCGTTTTACTATTTAATTTTGATGATTAAGAACCCATTGCAATAAACCATTATAATCTACGCTTCCCGATGCAACATTAAGAATTGTTTCATATAATTCTTTTTGCGTATATTTAAGTTCTATCCCGTTCAACGCAAGAAATACAAGCATTGCATGTGTTCCAATTCTTTTATTACCATCTATCATACAATGATTCTTTATCAGTCCATATCCTAATCTTGCAGCTTTCGCCTGTATTGTCGGATATAATTCGTCCCCTCCAAAGGATTGAAAAGGCGTTTCCAAAGCCGAGTCCAATAAATTATAATCTCTGACTCCATCGCTTCCACCAGTCTGCTGAATTAATTGAGTATGAAGCATAAGGATCTGCTCTTTGCTCAATTTTTTCATTTAGCCAGCACCTCATATGCTTCCCTATTCTGTTCCATAAGCTGCTTCGAAATACTCAATACATCATCATCAGATGCTATCATATCTTTATCCGCTTTACTAAAGTCTATAACAAGGTATCTTGGTACATTGTTTTTCAAAATTACTGCTGAACCGCATTCATCTACCAGTCGTGCAACCTTAGAAAAATTCTGGTTTGCTTCGGAAATTGAAACCATTGTATTTGTATCTATAGTCATTTGAACACCTCCATAATCTTTTTACAATAGTATACACATTTTTTAGGATAAATTCAACCTAACACAAACAGGCAGGTCGTATCCGACCTGCCTGACTTATTATTCTGATTTCTCTGAACCTTACTTTTTATGTTCTTTTATATAAGCGCTTTTCCAAGACTTCTGCACGCTTCTAATGCTTCAGCGTCCGGTGCTTCATGTGCGATCACACCTTCACCATTTACAACAGTTGCTCCTGCTGCATTCATGCGTTCTTCCCAGTCGCGCATCCACTGTCCGTCACCCCATCCGTAAGAACCGAATAAAGCGATCTTTTTGCCTGCTGCAAAGCCTTCTACCTCTTCTACGAAAGGCTCCATCTCGCTCTCCTCTAATACTTCAGCTCCCATTGCCGGGCAGCCTAATGCAAATGAGGATGCAGCTTTTAACTCATCTACGGATACTGCAGATACCGGAACAACGTCTGCCTCTCCGCCTGCTGCCTTGATTCCCTCTCCAACTGCATTTGCCATTGCTTCCGTATTTCCCGTCTGGGACCAGTATGCCACGATAATCTTGCTCATATTTCCTCCATTCCTGTGCTTATTTTTGCACATTCATTTTATACAAACGGATTCCTGGTCTCGCACGACGCCTTTGCCGCATCAAGCCAGGTGTTTTCCGTTTTTATCTTATTTACTTTCATCTGAAAATCCAGTCATACATCAAATGATAGAATATGCTTTTGTAAACATTCTGTTATCATGAGTCCATCTAGGCAGACTCTAACATCTTGCCGTAAAGCAGAAGTTCATGGATTTCCATGCCGGACGATATCAGGCGGATCGCGTCTTCCTTTGCCTGATTGTAGCGGTCAAATGTTATTCTTGCCGCATCCACATCTCCATATACTTTCCAGTAACCGCAATATAGGTAATTGCGTCCCTCGTTTCGGATAAAACCTAACACATCTTCTACAGGATAACCCAAGAGCAGTCCAAGCTCATGTGGAAAAGACAGATGATCCTTCATATATTTTTGATAGCGGGCACACAGTTTTTCAAAAATGTCGATAAGGCGTAATGTCTGATACCCAAACAATCTCATCGTTTCCTTCACATCTTCTTCGTTCAGATAAGCGAGTAGTTGTTTTTCACGAAAAAGCAGGAATATTGTACGATGTTTTGTCTGGTAGAGTGTATGTACAGTAATTTCTGTATTACGGAACAAATCTTTCACATCTTCTTCGTTGCTCTTTGTCACCGTAAGAAGATTTGACAGTTTGATTCCCGTAAGAAGCGGGGCACATTGCAGTGCCAGTTGAGTCTTTAATTCTTTTTTATCCATCTTCTCCAGAATCTCTAACACTTCCCTGCTCATGGTCATCTCCCATAGAACAACAGATCTCTCGATCCATTGTTTTAACATATATAGTTAGTTTATCCTAACTCCTGTTTAAAAAAGAAAGAGTTGCTAGAACTCATTTCCTTTTCTGATAGTTAGATTACACTAACTTTGGTTATTTGTCAATAACTTTTTTTAATTTTTCTATTATTTTGATGTTGGGGCAGATAGTGCATTTAAACTTCTTGATTGACAAATTGCACAAAGCCGTGTCTGTTTTGTTCCGTTGTACGAAAATAAGAAAATCTAAGCCTGCCTGAGTCAGGTTTTCTCAGAGTGACGTGAACGCAACAACGAGTCCTCCATGACTCGATGCTGCCTTGTCTGCCATCCGTGGCAGAACATCACTGTGTATTACCAGGCAGTCTAAGATTTACTAATTTTCTCCCAAAGTCACAAAAGCAGTCTCGGCTTTGTGCAATTTGCCAGTCGTTATGTTGTGAATGCACTATTTGCCCCCAACATCATTATTTTAAGAGTGTATGATTTAGTGTCATTCTATATTGATCAAATTTGATACAACCGCACTGATTCGCTCTGAACCGAGAACCTTCCCCACTAAATTTATAACTTCTTCCTCTGAGGAAAGCGTAAACTCACTTTTATCCATTCCAATTTCGTCAGCTATGGACTTTTCCAATGATACTTCCACAGGATATACCGATATGCCAAAAGCGACAAACATAATCCTGTATTTATATTTTGGTGCCGCTTTTGCTGTTATATAAAATTCATAAATAAATTTGCTCTGTTGGTCTCCCAAAACATTTTGCACATCAAAGCTATTATCCTGCACAAAAAGTCTCCCTGCCAGTTCCAGTTCATTTGATTTAGAATAGCTTTTATAATCCCCCTTATAAGGTGCGATCCTCGCAATCACTTTTCCATCTGTCATTTCAGACAAATATTTGCATTGTTCACTTATGATATCGTGCGGTGTGTGTATCTTCTTTTCTGTTTGTACTCTCCATAAATTCTGCATCATGCATCCTCCTTAATACCAAATACGATCGGCAGGTGATCGCTATATTCTTTCCGGTTCGGTATCCCTTTACCATCTGCTAAAACACCACTGCTTGTTTCTGTCACAATTTTCAGATTATCTTTATCAAAGTATTTTACCATATCAGCACTGACAATAACCTGATCAAAAATATGTTTGTAAAAATTGAATGCACCTCCCGAATCATAATAGCATGTGCTGTGAGGTGTATTCAAATCACCAAAAAAATTCCACATGGGGTTATAAAACATCTGATAGTTTTTCCCATATACGTCTCTCTCACGCTTATTTTCGACAATGTCAGCATATGGCAAAGCATGAAAATAATTCGCTTTTAACATTACCTCTTCAAACGGATCAGCATTAAAGTCCCCTGCTATGATAACCTTTTTATGTTCCGCTTCACTTTGTGCCTCACACAATGCATCCATAAACTGTTCTGCCACAATTTCCCTGTCTCTGTTTTCAGCATATCGCTTACTTGGAAAATGTAACCCCGCAATTAAAAAGTCTGTTAATACATTGTTTATGGAACATATAAAATAATATTTTGAATCCCTGATCAACTCTACATTAAACTTCATACTTACGAGCATTTTTGCCCTGCTGTCTTCTGGAACAGGTGCAGTTTTAAAATCCTTTCCATTCACTGAAAGCATATCGCACATAAGCTTCATATCAAAAGTATATTCAGCCAAAATCACAATGTCTATGTTATTTTCTAATATCAGTTCTATTATTTTTTGTCTGACATTTTCTCCCCGTATACTGTGCCTGTCTTCCTCTGTCCGTATTCCCGCATTCCAATACAAAATATTTATCATCCACAGCTCCATTATTTTTTATCCTGAAAATTCTGTCCATAAAATAATTTCCGTCTCACTCCTCTAACGCCGCATTCATGATCTCCATCTTCTCCTCCGCCTCATAGATCAGGCGGCTGCATTCTTTTAACTCATCCGAAAAATCCATCGTGACGTCCTGGTAAAGTGACTTGTACTTGATGTCGTGCTCCAGGCTCGCCCAGAGATCCATCGCAAGGGTGCGGATCTGCAGTTCAACCGGCACCATCTGTTTTTTGTTCATAAAATAGACCGGCACACGGATAATGATGTGCAGGCTGCGGTAACCGTTGCCTTTCGGCTGCTCGATATAATCTTTGATCTCCATGATATGTATGTCATCCTGCGCCATCAGGCGGTCACGGATCAGATATACATCCTTGATATAGGAACAGACTACGCGCACTCCGGCGATATCGTAAATATTGTTGCACGCTGCGCTGAGTGTCAGATCAAGATCCTTTTTCTGAAGCTTTCCCAGAATGCTTTTCGCCGATTTCAGCCGCGTATCAATGTGATGGATCGGGCAGCGCAGTTTGCGGTATTTAAACTCATCCTCTATGATCTCAAGGCGCGCGGTCGTCGCGCACATCGCTGCGTTGTACATGCGCAGGATCGGATCAATCGTCTGGGAAAACTGCTCCTTCATATCCGCGATATGCTCCATGTCATCATCGACCATGCCGCGCACCAGCATCAGACTGTTTTCCTGCGCTGCATCCATCATCCTGTCTTCCTCTGTGTCTTCCACCTTCACAGAAGCCGAATACTGTTCCTGCTCCATGTTATCCTCCTGTACAACTGTCTGTTTTTGCCTCATATTATCATTTATAATTGCCTGTTTCTGTATCATAATAAAAAACCCCGTTTCTAAATTGTTTTCACCTTCATTGCCACACATTCTTTTCACACAACAAATCTTAGGTGTAACTATCCCATACTATGAATATCAGTATAACAGATACCGCAGAAAACGGCATAAAGTCTGTATGAAATATTTATAAACAATTTAAAAACAGGGTTCTATTTTCTATAATTCGATGCCGCAGCCTTTCATCAGCTCTCTTGCAGAATCTAAGGAATCTACGCCGTGAAGGTTTTTGATCGGCGCAAATTCTCTCTCACGCACTACCTCATATGGGATACAGTCATCCATCATGTGCACCATATCAAGCACCAGTGTCTCGAATTTGTATCCATTTGGCTGCTCCGGTTTCACAAATGTGCCGTCCACATCCATGTATGGGATCTTTTTCTCTACCACATGGATCGGCATTCTTGCGTCTGCGATCTGCTCTAATTTCTTTTCTGAGAACAGATAGTTTAAGATTACGCCAAAACCGTATTTTAAATCACCGTTTTCTTTGCGCGCCGTTGCCATCTCCTCTGTCATCTCGTAGTATTCTGCGATCGAAGGTTTGCCATCTTCCGTACAGAGTACACCGACACGTTCGTCCGGTGCAGCTTTTCGTACTACTTTTGCACCACTCTCGCATCCGTAAGCGATGGTTGCGCCGACAAACATCGGGTCTGCGATGCGCTGTAAGCAGTTATCTACGGCAAATACGTTGATCCATTCAATACCTCTTTCTTTGATATCAGAAAGAAGTCCTGCATTTACCATAGATGAAAACCAGCCGCCGTTGCCGTTTGGAGACATTGCCACCTCAGTCTGGGATTCCATATAGATCCGTCCCTCATAATCGCATGCCGGCACCATTTCCTGTACGAAAAATTTCACATAATCTTTCGGATAACCAAAGTAATCATGTTCCTCAAAAAAGCTGTCGTATCTGCGTTGTTGATATTGCTTGTCATAATATAAAGCGGTACATATACTCCTGCCTCATCTGTCACGTCCATCAGATTGCGAAGCAGCTGCTCAAATAAATATAACTCTTTGGCCACTCCGATATTTAATGTTCCCTTTGGCCGGTCAAGTCCAAGGCGGGTTCCCTGTCCGCCCGCTAAAAGCACCGCACCGACTTTTCCCTCACGGATCGCCTTTAAACCGAGTTCTTTGAATTCAGCCCTCTTGCCTCGATCTCGCTAACTTCCACGGCATCTAACGGAGCAAATACACCGCGCTCATTGACAGTTTCTTTTCTTTCAATGTGTTCTAACACTGAAAAATCAATCTCCTCTAATCGCTTTGTCAGTTTCTCATTCTGCTCTGTGGTATTTTTCTCCATCATCGCCTTGATGTATTTCTGATTATCATCTTCCCAAATTTTCATTCGCTTCTCCATTTCTTATCTTATAAAATAGCTGCATCACGGTTTTGTACTCATACCATCTTCAGATATGCATAACTTTTCACATACGCAACCCACTCTCTATATTATATAATAGACTTCTCATTCCCGCAACCAAACCTTAGTTGAAACCACGGAAACCCTTTCCGATGATCTCACTGCTGTTTGTGATTGCAATAAACGCGGACGGCTGGTTCATACGGATATAATTACGAAGTTCTACCGCCTGACTCCGCTTCATGACCGTTAAGATCACCGTCTTCTGATTGTGCTGGTAAGCACCTTCTGCCTGATAAACCGTAGCACTGCGGTTTAATTCTTTTGTGATAAATTCACAGATTGGCTCCGGATCGTTGCATATAATCGTAAAATACTTGCACAGGTTGATACTCTCGATCACATTATCGACTACCAGAGATTTTGCCAGAAGACCGCACATGGAACAAAGACCTGTCTGCGCATCAAATACAAGACAGGATGCAACGACGATTCCAAGATCCACTAAAAATAATGCTGCTCCAATGTTCAGCTTCGTATATTTCTTTAAGATCATTGCCACGATATCCGTTCCGCCGCCGGACGCTCCGATATTAAACAGAATTGCCGCGGAAAATGCCGGCAGTACGATCGCATAGATAAGCTCTAATACCGGCTGTCCGGTCAGAGGCGCATCCATCGGAAACACCCGCTCCGCAAAGCTTAACCCAACCGATGTCAGTACACTGACGTAAACAGTTTTGACTCCAAATCCTCTTCCAAGGAATATAAATCCAAGTACCAGCAACAGCATATTGATGATAAAGGTAAGATTTCCCGGAGATGTCGGAAGTACGGCACCCAGCACGACTGCCAGACCGGTTACTCCGCCAAACGAAAAATTATTTGGAAATTTAAATACATACACTCCCACAACAAGAATCAGTGTTGCAACAGTCAGCACCACATACTCTTCCACGGTACGTTTGATCTTTCCAAGATTCTTCTGCATTTCTTTTGTCCTCACTCTTTGTATATTTCGCAGAAGAAGTATACTACATCTCTTACTGATAATAAAGTACCTTTGTGCAAATCGGAACTGCATTTTTTTCGGACATCAGAGATCAGATATCTGCATCTCCTTTTGCATGCTCTTTCCGCTTTTTGCATATATCAGAAATTACCTGAATGAGTTTTTCTGCATCCAATGGTTTGGAGATGTGCGCATCCATGCCGGCTGCCAGACTCCGCTCCTCATCATCTGCAAATGCATTTGCTGTCATCGCGATGATCGGAACGGTTTTTGCATCTTCTCTCTCCAGTTTCCGGATGCACTGCGCTGCCTCCAGACCGCCCATAACAGGCATCATCAGATCCATCAGAATCACATCATATCCACCCGGTTCTGATGCTGCAAACAGATCAACAGCTTCTTTGCCATTCCATGCCTCCTGTACCTGTGCCCCTCATTTTCCAGCACAAACCGGGCGATTTCCATATTTATCTCATAATCTTCCACCAACAGTATTTTATCATTTTCAATTCCCTTTACTGCACCGGTACTTTGTGTCTGCTCCGTCTGCATTTCGATGCTGTCATCCGGCAGAAACGGGATCACAAGTGTAAACCGGGTGCCTTTTCCAGGCTCACTCACGAAGTGGATCGTTCCTTCCATCTGTTCTACCAGTTTCTTTACAATTGCAAGTCCAAGTCCGGTTCCGGTATAGGAAGTGCGTGCTGAACTGTTTTCCTGCACAAACGGTTCAAATGCATGTTCCTGAAATTTCGGGCTCATCCCGATCCCATTATCGGTACACACAAACTCAAACACGGCTTTTTCATTTTTCGGCGGCAGCTCCCGGCACTCCAAAATCACTTTTCCATTTGGTTTATTGTATTTTACCGCATTTGAAGTAATATTTTGTAAGATCTGCCGGACATGAAGAGAGCTTCCAAGCAAATTTTCATGGTTGATCTCTCCTTTTTTTACCGTCAGTGTGATTCCCTGTTCAGTTGCCGCCATCCCGACTACTGTCTCCACTTCTTTTAATATTTCAGAAATGGAAAATGGCTTTTCCTCCAGCTTAATCTGCCCGGATTCCAGTTTATTCATATCCAGAACATCATTGACCAGCTCCATCAGAAAGGTGGATGAAAGCAGAATCTTATCCAGACACTCCTCCTGTTTTTTGGGATTTCCGATATAATACCGACAGATATCCACCATTCCGCGTATCCCATTGATCGGTGTGCGGATATCGTGCTCATCCGCCGTAAGAAATCCGTTTTCGCAATGTTTGCCTGCTCTGCCTGTTCCACCGATTTTTCCAGTTTTTTCTGATAGTCCATCTCACGCATTTTTTCGTCGGTAATATTTCTGCTCAGAAAAAGCGCCGCCTCAACATTGCCATGTGCGTCATGATGCTGCGGCACCAGCATGATGCTGAACCATTCTCCCTTTCCGATTTCGGTCTGGCAATTGATATAATCTTTTCCCTGCAGCCGCTCTGCAAGTGTATCAGGGTTTACAAAGTCCCAAAATTTCTGCCGTTCTGACTGCGCAACTGTATTTTTACAGAAAAATTTCATCATGTTAGCAGTGTTTGTCTCATTGCCGGTCATTTTTCGAATCTGGTCAGATGCTTTGATCATTTCCCATGTATTCTTTTTGAGATCTAACAGCATACAGATAGAAAATACACTGCTGACAGATTGGATGATATGATACTGTTTTTCCATCTGGCGCATATTCGATTCCGCCACATATCCCCGTACCAGCATAAATGTCATCCAGCACAAGATGTATACACCCATGGTACCGATCACAACCTTTGTACGCAGTGCATATATCGCAGTTTCGGGGAAAAATGCATAAAGTGTATAATCTTTCATCTGCTTGATCTCCCCATACCAGCTGCCTCCCGTACTTTCCAGATGGATCATCCTGTGCTCATCCCCTGTATATATGTCCGGTGTAAAAATATCACGATACTCCCCCGGCTTCACAGAAAGCAGTTTCTCCGAATTGGAACTAAGCACTTGTTTGTCGTCTGTCACCGCAACGATACCATTCATATCAAATGTAAATCCGGTAAACAGCGAGTAGATGGAAATATCACCGTTGTCTTCCATGTTTTTTTCTATATAAGCGGCGACAAGCCCTTTGCCGTCTGTCCTGGATACCACCGCAAAATCATAGTTTTTCCCCTCTTTATCAAGCCGTGTGATATATGTTTTCCGCGGCTGCTCCAACATATTTTTTACTGCCGGTTCACTCATCTGTTCCTGCCAGAATGTATCCATCTTTCCAACATCTTCTGCCTGATACACACAATTCAGATTTTCGTCTATAAGCAGAACACCATCTAATCTCTGATCTTTCATATAGCGTTCGACCAGTTCTTCCTGATCTGCATCTTTCTCTTCCAACCGCTGATCCAGCTCCAATGTCTTATCTGCCAGACGATAAAGACTCTTTACTTTATCATTATTTTTGTAGTCATCATATTTTTTGACACGGTCCTGCATAAAATCGAGTGTTTCATCTGCAATTTTCTCAATTTTCATCCGGTCATACCCGGTAAATACCACAAAACATACTATCCCTAAAAGCACTCCCATCAAAAATGGCAGCCATATATATCTGCGGGCGATGATCTTTGTTATCTTTTCATTATTCAGCATTTGTGACCCCCAGTGCTTTTTCGGCATCCAATCCGTATTTTTCTACCATGTCCCGGAGTGTTCCATCATCCTGCATCTCTTTTAAAATCTGTGTCATTTTTTTGCCAGATCCTGATGAGTGTCATTTTTGAAAGCAACTCCCAGTTCTGAAATATACAGACTTTCATCCAGTATGGCATACATATCCGGTGCATTCCCAACAAATCTCTCAAGCGCACTTTCATGTCCTGTGATCGCATCCACATACCCTTTCCTGAGGCTTGCATAGATCTCGTCCATGCCGGACAGACTATACACCATATCCACCTCCGGGACTCTCGGATCACTTCTCTCTAACAGAACCTCCTCCGGTTTTGTTGTCGCCTGTACTGCAACCCTTTTCCCTGCAAGATCGGATATGTTTCTGATTTTGCTGTCCGTCCGCACTGCAATCACCTGTCTGCTGTAAAGGTATGGGCCAGCCCACTGATACTCATCCTCCCTGCCATTCATGGTAAAGCTTCCCCACAGACAGTCCACCTTCCCATTGTCCAGATATTCATCCTTTTTATCCCATACGATATATTGAAATACCGGTGTGTATCCTAACTGTTCACACACCGCCTCCGCCAGTTCCACATCAATACCTACCGGCTTTCCATCGTCATCCAGATAATTATATGGCTCATAATTATCACTTCCGATGATAAGTTCTGGCAGCTCTTCTCCCACCTCCTCAGGATCCGTTTTCATAATGCATGCTGCCCCCAGTGCCATAAAACATATCCCTATTGCCGCAATGTACTTTTTCAAATTAATCTCCATTCTTGCGCTGTCTTTTGCGCATCTCAAGTTTGTGCGTAAGCACAATCTTGCGTGTGAAAAATCTTATTTTTCACACTAGCCTCCATTCCTGCGCTGCTTTTTACCGTGAAAATCTATAATATACTAAATTTCATGCTCTGTGATTGCTCTGTCATTACCGTTTCTTCTACACGAAGAAAGAAATGATCAGTGCAACGATAAATCCGGTTCCACCAACCAATGTCTCCATGATCGTCCAGGTTTTTAACGTTGTCTTCTCGTCAAGTCCGATCAGTGATCTTACCAGCCAGAATCCGGAATCGTTAAAGTGTGAGCAGACTGTCGCTCCACCGGCAACTGCTGCAACCACACATGCAAGATACATCGGTGATAAGGATGCGATCTCCGGCATTGCTGCTACAATTCCTGCTGCCATGGTCATTGCTACGGTTGCAGAACCTACACAGATTCTTACCAGTGCCGCAACTAAAAATGCTACAATAACGATTGGAAGATTTATGGATGCCACAGCATTACCAATGATCTCACCTAAGCCGGAGTACTGTAAAATATAACGGAGTACGCCGCCACATGCTGTCACAAGAAGGATCAGTCCTGTCGGCTCTAAAGATTTTGTGAGGATCTTCTCTAATTCCGGCATCGTGTATCCATGTCTTGTTCCAAGGATGAACATTGCGGCTAATGTTGCGATCAGAAGTGCGGCAAACGGCTGTCCTAAAAAGTTAAATAACGGTGCCACTCCTGCCAATGCCGGGACCACTCCTGCGACAGATTTCAATATGATAAGGACCAGAGGGATCATGATGATGGTAACGACCGATGCAAAACTCGGAAGTTTGGATTCATCAATATCTTCCTGGTTTGCGATCTGATCCGGAACCGGAACATAATATTTCTTTCCGCAGACAGCTCCCCAGACCGGGCCTGCAACGATCATTGCAAAAAATCCACAGCATACGCCGACTAAAATAACCCATCCAAGTTCCACATTTAACATTGTGGCAACTAATACCGGGCCAGGTGTCGGCGGAATAAATGCATGTCCAACGGCAAGTCCTGCTAAAAGCGGGATCGCATAAAACAGGGAAGATTTCTTTGTTCTTTTTGCAAGAGAAAATGCAAGTGGAATTAAAATGATAAGTCCTGCATCAAAGAATACCGGGATAGAAATAACCAGACCGGTGATTCCAAGCGCCCATGCAGCCTTCTCATCCCCAAATTTCTTTACCATTGTAACTGCTAAAGTCTGTGCTCCACCCGATGCTTCAAGTATCGCACCGAACATGGAACCGAGTCCTACCAGGAGGGCAATTCCCTTTAGCGTGTTTCCTATACCATCGTCCACCGCCGTTACGATTTCTTCAAACGGCATTCCTGCGATCAGTCCGATTGCAATCGCACCGATTAAGATCGAAAGCATTGCGTGAACCTTAAATTTGATGATCAAAACTAACAACAATGCCAGTCCGATAATTGCTGCAATAACCAGCCGGGTTGTATCTAATTCTGCGACGTTACCCATGATATACCTCCTTATTGATATTTGTATGACGTCTGATGTTTCATTGCGATTATTGTATTTTATTGATCATTTTTTGTCAATACATCCGATGTCTAGTTTGTTAAAACCTCTCTTTAGACAAAAACAAGGTGTTTTCCTAAAAAAGCACCTTGTTTTTTGTATATTTTTCCGATATTGCATCATGTCATATGACGTCTTACCAGTTTTTGGAGTTTTTGTCCCTTACTCATTTTTTTGCTGCGCCTTTGCCTGTTTTTTCAAAATCATCTGACGATTATAATTGAGGTGCATGATCATCGCATATTTTGCACCCGCACTGTCTCCATTTAAGATTGCATCCGTGATCGCACGGTGGGTATCAATCGTTTCGTCTTTTAACTGGCGGTGTGTCAGGTTCACGAACGTGATGACCGCCGACTGAATGATCGGTACCAGTTTCTCAATGACTTTATTTTTGCTGCACCGCGCAATGTAAGTGTGAAATTCCACATCTTTCTGCAGATGGTTCTCCCCGGCAAGATACAGATTTTCCACCTCATCACACAGCCGCTTTAACTCCGCCTTTTCCTCGTCCGTCGCGTTTTCACTTGCCAGCATGGCGATCTCCGGCTCTAACATCAGGCGCACATTGCAGAGGTCTAACGCCAGTTCATATTTGTCCGTAAACCCTGAAAGCCCTAACGGATCATCCTCTAAGCGGTTCGTCCCGATCACATAAGTCCCGGAACCCCTGCGGACCTCAAGCACACCTTTGGAAACCAGGCTTTTTACCGTCTCCCGCACTGTGCTCCGCCCAACGCCGAACAGCTCTGCCAGTTCAAACTCATTTGGCAGTTTCTCACCTATTTTCACCGGCGTATGCAAAATATAATCCATCAGTCTTCTTCCACATGCGGTGCTAATAATTCCCGGCTCTTTTTTTCCATATTGTATTATTTTCTCCTTTGTCCTGTGTGATGCATAAAGACATCATACCACTTTTTGCCGGATGTTTGAACGCAAAATTTTTAACGTGCCTTCGCAAAATAGTCATTCAAAATTTCCTTGATGTAGTGATAGCGTCTTGCATAAGAGTTTTCCACACGGATGATCTGCATATGGTGCGCCTTACAGATCTCATTTTTCTGTCTGTCCCGCTCCCGTACCACTTCATCCTCAAAATGCTCCTTGCCGTCGAGTTCGATCGCAAAAACGGGCAGCTCGCTTTTTCCCCTCTTTTCATAGACAACAAAGTCGAATCTTCCCATATAAAACAGATTATCATAAGTGACATTATCCCGGAACACCTGGGATATGGCAACCTCTTTGTGGATCGTATATTTATTCCGGGTGAGCCAGATATTTTCCAGCGCATGTGTCAGGTTTTTCATAAATGCCGCTTCTGTTTCCGTGGAAAACGGCTGGATTCCAAGTGCTCTCGAACTGATATGCTTTTCCGTAATTTTGGATTCCCCGTTCATTTTCACATACTGCACCAGCTCGTACAGATCATCATCCTCATTTCCCTGATGAAGGCGCTCCAATTCTTTCCCGTCCGCAAGAAGGATCAGCTTGTCCTTCGCCCGCGACGTTGCAACATTGATCAGTTCCTTATTATTTTTGAGCCAGTCATAAGTTCCCTTTCCAGTCCGGTCGCTTAACGCCGTGGAAAACAGCACCACATCCTTTTCGTCTCCCTGAAATGCATGTACCGTTCCGCACACGACATGCTCAAATCCGTTTTCTTTGAATCCCTCGCTCGATCAGTATCCGCTGATTCACAAACGGTGTGATGACAGCAATACTTTTATCAGGATTTTCCCCCGCATAGCGCATGATCTCCTCCACCTCTGCCGGAGAGGTATTCTTCATGTCACCTGGCCCGCCATCCACATTGACATAGACAAGCGGCTGTCTTTCCCTGCTGTCAGACTGCACCTGAAGTTTGGAGTTATAATATTTTTTATTGTTAAAGTCTATGATTTTTTTATTACAGCGGTAATGATTTCGCAAAAGTATCTCATCGCTGACCGCATCACAGGCAAGATATGTCTTATAAATGGAATTTTCGCGGTAATCATATTCATCCGCAACATGGTATTTTCTGCGCAGTTTCCGGTTCGTGAGTTCGTCCAATAAAATAACCGGCTTTAACTGCTGCGGATCTCCCACCAGCATCAGTTTTTCACCCCGGATGATTGGCACAAGTGAGACCGCAACATTGCACTGGCTCGCCTCATCCATGATTGTCATGTCAAACAGCGGTTCCGGTTCACCCAGTTTATGGGAAGAAATGCAGGTCGTTATCATGATTGGAAATACCTTCTGCAGCTTCTTTACATTCTCCGATTTCTGCAGATACTTGTTAAATGCTGCTGCCTGCTCATTCACATCTTCATCATCATCTAAAATTTTCCGTAAATCCTGAAACCTGTTACTTTCCAGCTCCTTGATGTATTTTGCGGAGGTATAATACAGATAACTGTAAAATTCATCCTCATTGCGGTCTAATAGAGCCATTGCATCCCGCTCAGATATCTCACCGATCTTCTGGATTTTTTCATCCAGATTCCGCAGCTGACGCCCCTGCAGATCCGTATGGAAATGAAAGAGCGTCGCCACATTTTTCATCCGTTCCTGATACTCCATGACCTGCGTTAACGTTTCTTTGCGCTCCGTCAGGTCTAAGACTTCCTCATATTCCTTTAACCTGCCGGAAAGCTGTTTCGCCCGGTCAATTCTATCACCTTTTCGACGATCTAACGTGGAAGAAAATACTTTAACGCCATGCACCTCTCTCCGCAGCTGGTTGATGTAACAGATACATTCTTTTACTTTTTCCTGATTTCCAAGGCGCAGTACCGGAAATGCGACCCGTTTTCCCTTATAAGTCAGGGAACTTAATTTTTCAAATACATTGTTTATGGGTACATTGTTGTAAGACGCAAACAGTACCGTCATATTGTTAAAAAATGCCGTCACGATCGTGTTTAAGATCGTATTCGTCTTGCCGGTTCCCGGTGGTCCCTGAATATAGGCAAGCGGATATTTCATGGCATTGTTAATTGCAAGAAGCTGGTCAAGATTGATGTTCTGGTTTAACAGCGCGATCGGATATGCCTTCGTTCTTCGCGGACGTTCCAAAAGATCGCCGAAAAATGCCCGGATTGGAAAAGTCACCTGCTCTTTTTCGTACATGTCAAGAATCGCCTTATACTCTTCATGCAGATTTAATGCACAGTCCATGCCAAGTCCGATGACATAGGGCATGTCATCCACAACCGCCCGTGCACCGTTTTTTTCTGTAATCGCATCTTTTATTTTTTCAAGATTTTTTTCAAAATCGGATAACAGCTCATATTCATCCGCATCTAAATACCTTCGGATATTTTCCTGCTCTCCCCCTATGGTAAACTGCGTGCAGATCGTGATATCTTCATCCGGTTTAAATGCCTTGTTTTTACATCCAGATTCAGATTCCGGTATGCCAGCACATACAATCCATTTTTTGTATGGATGCTTAAAATATTCAGTGCCAGCTTTTGAATATGAAGCGTTTTCCCCTGTTGCGTGCCCCGGTTCATGCGCCGCTGAAAATTTGTCACGATCTCTTTAAACTGTTCCTCCGACAACTGGTACTCCCCGTCACGCACCTGATCTCCGTCGATATAGCGCACCAGTTCATAATCGGTCGTATACGGCGTGGCATCCAGTTTGCTGCACATTTCCAGATAATTCAGTATTTTTAAATTTGCCGTGTTTGCAAAAAGGTTCTGGTAGCGTTCCGGGTGCAGCGCGATGTCTTCGATCAGCCGCTCATTCTCCGGGCAGTACGAGCCTTCCACGATCTCGGTCGAGAGGATGGAATCGATATAGATCTTATCGTATCCCTCAATCGAGCACCGGTTGAGATGAAGTCCGTCCACTTTTAAAGTCTTGTTCCGTGGGTCTAAGTCCCGGATTCCAATCCAGTAGTTCGTGTGCCTGCCCTCTTTGTTCAGATATTCAATTTTCAGCCATTTTCCTTCGTGGATAGCTTTGAAGATATCTCTGTGTATACTGTTCATATGTTTTTGCCAGTCTTCCCAATCCTCCTCGCATACTCCGCCAGCTCCCGGTTCGCTTCATTTAACGGCCCAAACTCTTCCACCGCACAGATACATTTTTTACAGCTATCGATCAGCCGCTTTGCCGCCTGCACCTTGTCCTGTCCAACCGGGTAAAATGCCTTTTCTGACACAACTTCTAATGCAAGTGCCACAGCCGCTTTGTACTCCACATCATTTTCCTGCAAGATTCCCGCTGCAAACGGAATGTTTTCGCGCCACAGCCTGTTGTATACCGGGATGCCGCTGCCCGCACCGCCGATCACAAAAATCTGTGAACTGACCGGATCTGGGACTTGACTGCCACTGCAGAAATCTTTACTGCTGCAATTCTCTATGTCAGAATCTTTGAAATCTCTTGTATTCTGATATCCCGTGCACAAAAAAATCTGCCCCGTCACCGGATCAAAACTCTGATCCGCCACCCCGTATAATTCCTGCACATAATTTCCGGCAAAAATCTTCTCCGGTGTGCCGATGCGGTCGATGCGGTCGCCTCTGACACAGGCGACCGTATCGGAAACTTTCTGCGCAAGGTCAAGCTCATGTAGTGACATAATGACCGCCATCTTTTTATCTCTTGCAAGCATGCGGATATTTGTAAGTATATCCATCTTAAAGCCCATATCCAGATAGGAGGTTGGCTCGTCTAAGATCAGGATTTTTGTATCCTGACAGATTGCCCGCGCAAGCATCAGACGCTGGCGCTGTCCGTCGCTGATCTTCATGAAATCCTGATCCTGCACTTCACCTGCATGGACAAGCGCGATCGCCTCATCACTTTGCCCAGTCCTCTTTTGACAGGATGCCAAATCTTCCCGTATAAGGATAACGCCCGGAGGCAACCACTTCCCTGCCGCTCATCAGCTCCGTGCGGAGGCGTTCTGTCATGACCATGGACAATCGTCTGGAAATCTGGCTGTCTTTTAATTCATCCATGGATGCTTCGCCCAAAAATACGGTTCCATCCAGTTTCTTTAACTGCTTTGTAATCGTCTTTAAGATCGTGGATTTTCCGGAACCATTCGGCCCGATCAGTGTCAGTATCTCCCCCGGCCGGACAGAAAGATTCACATCCCCGATCAAAGGTGTTTTATCATAGCCGACAGTCAGATGCTCTGTGCGGATCTCCTGCATATATGACTACCTCCCCTCCTGTTTTCTCAACATTGCTGCGATCACGACCGGCACCAGAAACAGTGCCGTAACCGAGCTGATACTGATTTCCGTCGGCGCAAACACGGTTCTTGCAATTCCGTCACAAAAAAGTGTCACAACTGCACCACACAAAAAACACCCCGGAATCAGGATAATCGGGCGCGCTGTTTTTGTCGCCATCCTCACCAGATGCGCACTGCAATTCCGACAAAGGAGATCGGTCCCGCAAATGCCGTCACGCAGGCAGACAGAAGGCTTGATAAAAGAATCATCGTGACCCTCAACACTTTTACATTGACACCAATATTTCTGGCATATGCTCCCCCATCTGATATGCCCCGATCGGTTTTGCCAGACAAAAAGTCACAAGCACTGCTGCGCCGACGATCACGACGATCATTTTTATATTTTCCCATGTCATGCCGGAAAAACTTCCCATCGACCAGTTGTGAAGATTGACGATATTCGAATCGCTGGCAAATGTGACGCCAAAGTCCGTGATGGCGGAACAGATATAACCGATCATGATCCCACAGACCACCAGCAGCGACATTTTTGACACGCGAAATGAAATTAAAAGCACGAATCCCATGGCAAGTATGGAACCCACAAACGCAGCCATAACCATGCCAAAGGAACTGATCATAATGCCTTTTTCCAGCAAAAAAATCATGGTGAGCGCCACCACAAGTTTTGCACCGGATGAAATTCCAAGCACATACGGTCCTGCAATCGGATTCTGGAAAAAGCTCTGGAGTAAAAATCCCGACACTGACAGTGCTCCTCCTAACAAGATCGCAGCAAGGATGCGCGGCAGTCTGATTTTCCACACGATCTGTGAAAATGTCTCATCTTTTCCACTTCCCGCAAGGATTGCAAACAGATCCGATGTGGATATGTCCACACTTCCCGCCCCGACATTCCATAAAAACAATACCGATAATATGATAATTGCAACAACAAAAGAGATGATATAACGTTTTTTCATGATTTCCTCTGGTTTATATGAATTCCTGTCAGTTGATTTTCTTCAAAAACCGGTACTCTGCATCCGTTTCCCCATTCAGTACCTTATTGAGATCCTCGATAAAATCACAGGTTCCACTGGTCTGCTGGTAAAAATTGTTTCCGGTTGTGTAGACCTGTCCTGATTTTACTGCTTTAAAGTCGGCAAACAGACTGTTTTTCTGTACCAGTTCAGCGATCGATGTCAGTTCTCCCTCTATTGTACCATTGTAAATGAGAATGTCAGCATCTTTTTCGGCCGCATAGAAATCTTCCATCTGCATTTTTAATGTGGAGAGTGCATTTTCCTCTTCCGGGACATAACCATTTAAGGAATAAGTGCCCCCCGCAAGTTCGATCATTGATGATACATAATCATTTGGTTTCCGTACCGTAATCGTTCCATCCGATGCAACTGCAAAAAATGCTACCGACAGCCCCGTTTTTTCTTTTTCCAAAATCGGCTCAATATGTGCTGCCTGCGCATCAAAAAACGCTTTGGCCTGCTGTTCTCTCCCGAACAAAACGCCAAAAAGCTTTATCCATTCGAGTCTTCCAAGCGGGTGCTTTTCATAGCTGGAGCGCTCGATCATGACCTTGATCCCAAGTTCTTCTAATTTTTCTTTCACTTCCGGGTTGTGCGTAATCATCGTATTTTCAATCGCAAACGTGCATCCACCGGAAAGTAAAAGTTCATAGTCAGGCGCACTGTATTTCCCGGCATAGATCAGATTTCCCGCTGCCATCGCATCTGCCGCCTCTTTTACATACCAGTCTTTTTCTTTTACTCCTGTATATTTCAGATCTGAGACAGCACCGATCTGGCAGACTAAATCCATCACCGCACTCGACACCAGATATACATTTTCAAGCGGCTGTTGTAAAACTGTCACATCTGCCGGAACATCCGCCGGCACTTTGACACCTTTTGGCACAAGCAAAAAACGACCGTTATCCACGATCGTAATCAGCTTATAAGCACCATATTGTTCTACTTCAAACTGGTCGGCGCAGGATAACTCCATACGCCCATTACAGTCTAAATCTTTAAAACCTGCCGTTTCCGGAAATTGAAAAGTCAGGGTGTAATCAATCTCATGCGGCGTACTCATTGCCGTCGTATCACCGATCACATCCATCTCACATGGGATTCCATCAATTGGAAATGTGAATGTAGAGTTTCCACCTTCATTTTCATTGAGATATTTCTCCCCGTTCACGATCATGTAATCGTAATGCGTACTGCTCCATGTGATCGTCGCATATGCCACTCCATCCTTCACAGTAACTTTCGCCTGTGAATCCACAGTTGCTTTTCCGCTGCCGCCTTCTAATGTGACTTCCACCGTATATTCGCCATCCTCAGGAACTGAAACTTCTGTGCTGTCTGCCTGTTCTGCGGCATCATTTCCTGTCATGCTTTCTTCTGTTCCATCCTGATCTGCCGTTCCCTGCACATTTTCCTCTGCTGTCTGTGCATTTTCCTCTGTGACTGTACCTGCCGCTCCCTGTGCACTTTCCGTGGCTGTCTGACCAGCCCCGCCTTCTACTGCAGCGGCATTATTTTTTGCACCGCATCCCGTGAATATCTGCATGCACATCATTGCGGATAAGATTACTGCGGTCACTCTCTTTTTATTCATACAAATCTCCATTTATTAGTTATCTGTCTCCTGCGGATCAGAAACGCTTACTTTGTGATCGTACCACTCGCCTTTTGTGCCGAGGATTGCAAGATCAAATTCTTCATCTAATGCTTCTACCGGCACATCAAAACCATATACCTCGTCGGTGGTTCCATCACTGTATTTTACGGTATCCGTTGTCGGCTCTAAAATATCAGCACCGTCTTTTTTCGCATCATCTGCTGTTCCGACAAACAGATTTACAATTTTCTTTGAAACAAGGCTGATATGGATCGTCATTTTTCCGTTTTCTACGGTAAGGATACCACGTCCCTCATCTGCCTCATTTACATGAAACATGCTGCTGTCTGTATCAAACTTTGCGGTGTAAACACCATCCTCGAGAGTACCAACGGTACTCTCTGTGGTGGATGTTGACTCAAGGTTTCCAAGGGAATCAATTGCATCTTTTGTATGATCAATATAGATCTGCTGGATTGCTTCGATTCTTCCAAGTCCTGAAATCTGTGTATCAACGCTGTCAAAATATCCACTTGCTGTGAACTGGCTCTTCCAGGAATCTTCGTCGTCGCCTGCCATATCGTTGTTTGCATGATCTCCTGCAACAACCATAAGAGGTCTTAAAACAACTTTTGTATAACCGGCTTCTTTTACTGCCTCAATCACATTTTCACATGCTGTCTCTTCCGGTTCACCCTCAACAGTTCCGATAAATACATTATCATAGGAAAGATCTTTCATCTGTGCTGCCATCTGGCTGTAGCTTACCTTTGCAGAATGAGAAGTTCCATGTCCCATAAATACGAATGCAGTTCCATCTTCTTTTGCTGCATCTAAAGAATCATATCCTGCTGTCTTTACTGCCTCTGCTGTAATTGCTTCTGCAACTTTTGCCTTATCCTCATTGATCACAGTTGCGTCAGATCCTACTTCACCAAGCATTGGCTCTGCAACGGTAACTGTCTCAAATTTGTCTTTATAATTGTCAAGTGTCTCTACCAGCTCGTCATACTCTGCACCATGCATTAAGTGTGTCGGCTGAACAACAAGATTTTTTACTCCGTTGTCAACAGCTCTCTCTAATGCCTGATCCACATTATCAATCTTTTCGTCATCTCTTGCCTGTACATGGTTGATGATGATCTGTGCGGTAAATGCTCTTCTTACAGACCAGTCCGGATATGCTGCTTCCAGTGCTTTTTCGATTCCACTGATATCCTCGGCACGACTGTCGTTAAATGAGGTACCAAAACTTACTACAAGAAGTTCATTTTCCCCGATATTATCTTCATTTAACGGATCATCCTTTGAGGCATCTCCTGTATCTCTTCCGAAATAATCCGGATCTGCGTTCTCGCCGGAAACTAATTCCTTCTGTGCATCTGTCAATGCATCCCATGCCTCTTTTGCCTCTGCACACTGTGAGTCCGTATCATCATTTCTTGTCTGAACATAGATCGCATCGATCAGTTCTGCGACGTGATCGCTGCCGCCTGATCGTCAACTTCCGTGCTCTCTACGGTTTCTGTTGCCTCTGTTTTCTCTGAAGATACTGTCTCAGAGGTTTTTGCTGTGTCTGTTGCTGCTGTGTTGCTTCCGCATCCGGCGACCATACCTGTTGCAAGCGCTAATGTGGTAAGTAACGCAATGGTTCTTTTCTTCATAATGCTCTCCTTATTATAATATAATGTATCGTTCATAGTACACAGTGGAATTTTTCCACACAAAGAAACACTCCGCCTTATTTGAGGGCGGAGTAATAAGTCTGCATAAATAAGCTGACAATCTGACAGCCTACATTTACGGTACGACCAATTACTCGTGATCCGGGAAATATTTCCCTGTACCAGACAACTGGCAGGTTTCCTGGCTGAAAGATCATCACACAGATTCCGCCTTCCCAACATACTGCAAAGTACATCAGTGACTTATCTTTGGAATCTGCACTCCCTAATCACAGTGACGAGATCGTACAGGAATCGCACCTGTTTCCCTTTTAACCAACCTATTTTTAATATGAAAAATATACTGTACTTTATGTACTGCTCCATTTCCCGGATAAAAACAGCCGGCACCAATTATCTTCTCTATGAAACTTTTAATATACTAGCATATCCACTCCCTATTTACAACAACCACTTTTCTCTTGCAAATCATTCAAAATATGGTATACTAATCAAGTATTTGCAAAAACATATCTGGAGACGTATCGAAGTGGTCATAACGGGGCGCACTCGAAATGCGTTAGCCCTCCGGGGCACGAGGGTTCGAATCCCTCCGTCTCCGCTCTTCCAAAAGGAAACACAATTTGCTTTATATTTGTGTTTCCTTTTTTCTTTTCACACTTTTTCGTGATTACCCACAATTTCATAGCCAAAGTACCATATTTTTTTAATTTATGTCTACCATTTTGTCAAAAAATAGTAAAATAAGTGTAATTAACCTATAGGAAAGGGAGCTTGATATCCATGAAAAGCAAAAGCGTAAAAAATTCACTGACACTAATGTGTCTTATGATTGTTCTTGTATCTGTCATGGTCATTGGCGGTATTTCAATTTTAAATATCAGCACTATGACTTCCACGGCAAACAAGAATTATGAAAATGCCAGGTTAGATGGGTACAATACTGAGATCAAAAGTCAGGTACAGTCTGTCATCGCTATTTTACAGGCAGAATACGACAAATCCCAAAACGGCGATCTGACTGAAGACGAAGCAAAAAAAGAAGCAGCAGAGATCGTCCGCAACATGCGTTACAGGGATGATGGAAGCGGCTATTTCTGGATCGATGATACCGACTACAACCTCATTATGCATCCGATCTTAACCGATCAGGAAGGTAATAACCGTTACGATCTGACAGATCAGAATGGCGTCAAGATCATTCAGGAGATCATGAAGGTCTCGACCGGTTCTGACGGCGGCGGCTTCAATGAATTTTATTTTACGAAAGCCGACGGTGTTACCGTAGCACCAAAGATCGCGTACTCTCAAATCTTTACCCCATGGAACTGGGTTGTTTCCACCGGTAACTATGTAGATGATATGAAAGCGGAAATGAATAGTTCCAAAAACGAAGTTCAGGCGAAATACCATACTATGATCACAGTCATAATCATAATTGATCTGTCTTTTACAGTTGTCGTATTCATTGCATCCCGTATTTTCGGTAATATGATCTGCAAACCTTTGATCGAGATCCAGAATTTTGCAAACAGGATGTCGACCGGGGATCTGACTACCGGAGTCAGTGTTTCAAGTAACAATGAACTTGGAAAAACAGCTGGTGCACTTGATCTTGCACAGCAGGAGGTTGTCGGACTTATCTCCAACATTGATGGAGTTTCCTCTCATTTACAGTCCGCCGTTTCGGATTTCAAAAAGAATTTTGACAGCATGAACGAATCTATCCAGAACGTTTCGACTGCAATCAATGAAATTGCCCAAAACAGTAACTCTCAGGCAGCATCAACTTCAAGTGCCTCTGAAAATATTGCTGAGATTGCCGATGGCATCGCAGATACTTCCTCAGAAATGGAATCCCTTGATCAGAATGCACAGCTGATGCAGGATCGTTCCAATAAGTCCATGGAAACTTTACACAGACTGATTGATGTCAATTCTACAACCAAGACTGATATTGATTCTATGTATAACCAGACTGCCCAGACAAATGATTCCGTCAACAAGATCAGTCAGGCAGCTACCCTGATCAGCGAAATTGCATCCCAGACCAACCTGCTTTCTTTAAACGCTTCCATTGAGGCAGCGAGAGCCGGTGAAGCCGGACGTGGATTCGCGGTTGTTGCAGAAGAAATCGGCGGACTTGCCACCCAGTCTGCGCAGACGGTCAGTGAGATCAACAATATCATTAGTGAGTTAAGCCAGAACTCCGAAAAATCTATGGAGCTGATGAAGAAAATGAGTGAGGCTTCCGACGAACAGGTTGCAGCTCTTGAAAGCACACAGCAGATGTTTGAGGATTTAAAGGGTGCACTTGATTCCTGTATGGCTTCCATCCAGACCATTACCGGAAAAATCCAGAATGTCAACTCACAGCGTGAACTTGTCACAGAGAGTATCGATACCCTGACACAGCTTGCAACCGACAATGCATCCTCCACAGAAGAAACTTCCGCAATGGCAACCGAGCTCGATGCCGTTGTCCGTAAATCTTCGGATCTGGTATCTGCTTTAGCAGATGATATTGAAAAACTTTCTGCAGATATGAAACAATTTAAGCTGTAAATCATATGAACTATATACAAATTAATATTTGCTCAAAAAAACCGTGCGGTAATTTTAACCAGCACGGTTTTTATAACTAAAAAGCAGAACTGCACCCGTGCAGCCCCAGCAGTAAAACGAGTGGAGCAGGCTCAATGCCGCTTCCTCTTAAGCAAAACATTTTTTGATCTGTTCTGTGATCTCACCGTCTATCCATCCCTTTTGCACCATATTTTCCAATATCTCACATGCTGCCTCGTGCGTCATTCCGGATTTATACGGTCTGCTCTCCGTCAGTGCCTGATAGATATCAATGCACGCCATGATACGTTCCTGCCTGTTTAGCTCGTCGGCAGTTTTACCGAACGGATACCCGGTGCCATCGAGTTTTTCATGGTGGAGCGCCGCCCAGTCACGGATATCTTCCATTCCTTCTGCCTGTGATAAGATCAGATATGTGTATCCCGCATGATTTTTCATTTTAGAAAACTCCTCGTCCGTCAGCGTCCCGGTTTTTCTAAGATATCATTTCCGATTGCTGCTTTCCCGATATCGTGCAGCGCGCCTGCCAGGTACATTTTCAGCACCGTCTCCTCGTCATCACCGAGATATCTGGATAATCTGGCTGCATTTTCCGCAACACCGAGTGAATGGCGGCTTGTAAATTCGGATTTATAGTCGATGATCTTTGCAAACAGATTGGCAAAATTTTTGCACATTTCATCGCTTAAATCCCGCTTTTTTCTCGGAACAATATTCCACAGCCGTTCTTCTAAATCTGCATCTCCAAGACTCAAAAAATGTTCTTGCCCAAACACTTCCAAAAAAGTATCTACGCATGCAGTATCAAATTTTGTCCCTTTATTTTTCAAAAGATAATCTTTCGCGCGCTGCCACACGGCATCATCAAATACCGGCGTCCGGCAGAACGCATCTAAAATATCACACAGATGAATGATCCTTGCAAAAAGAGGGATCTCTTCCCACGTTTTTCCAAATGGTCCGCTTCCATCGGCATTTTCATGGTGATATAAAATCACATTTTTCACATCCGTCAGAAACGGGTACATTTTTAAGTTTTCCTCCCCGTAAATGCAGTGGATGCCAAGCTGCTTTGACGTTATATTTTCCGTATTATTTTTTGTAAGGTCATTGTGAAATTCCTCATGAATATACTGCGTCAGCGCATTGTCGTGCAGCAGCGAACACGCCGCGAGATCCTGCAGGGCATCTCCTGTAATTCCCATTTTTTGTGCTGTGCATACGCTCATATATGCAACTCTTTTTCCATGTTTTGTCGCAACATGGGTCAGTTCCGCTTCGACACAGTCGAGTGCATAAGAGCATGCACCAAGCAGACCAATAATGTCTAATTCCATTTCCCATTCACTCTCTTTTTTATTTTTTTCTATCTTAGCACACCAAAATCACTTTTGATACCACAAAATTGCTTTTCATTTCACAAAATTATTTCTGCGGGTGAACACCGCTTTTTTCCAACAGTTCGGTCACTTCGTTTTTTCCACCGTGCTCTGACAGCATGAACGGCTCATTTTCCAGATTTTCAATTTCAATCTTTTCTTTTACGCAAAGTGGATGTGCCTCAGGCAGCACAACCATGTATTCATCCATTTTTGACATATCACTTAGCAGCTTCTGCCACACACTCTCACTGTGACCGGCATCTTTCTCATACAAATTGATATACTCTCCCGCCGTGCTGTGATCCTTAAATGCCGGGTACAAAAACCTCTCTCCGGCACGCCCGGCTCATACTCGCCCTCTAACGGACTGACCGCACAGATCAGATATTCGTACACTTCCTCTGAGCTCTCCTGCCATGCCTTATCGGTCCCTTTGACCGGGACATCGTATCTCCCGTGGAACAAAAAACACGCATATGGGCATCCCGGCTGATATTTCTCTCCAAGCAGCTCATAGAAAAGATCCGGGAATGCATCGTCTTTCAGACCTGTCTCCCTGATCCCGTCAAAGAGCTGCCAGATACTGCCCGGCTTTCTTTTTTCTTCCGGGATCCGGTATTCTCTTAACTGTTCATTTGTTTTTGAGATCAGCACCGTCCTGGCAAGTTCTAAGTTTTTGGCTCTTTCGGATGCAGACAGTTTTAAGAAATGCGTATTGAATGTTCCATCCACATATCCCTCTTCGTCAAAATATGCGCCTGCGATCCGGTCTATGGATGCCGTGCGGGAGTCATGCGCCTGGTCAGTTCTAACATGTCGTCGCGATTTATCATTTTGGTCCTTTCATTCCCGTAATTTATTTCCATTAAATTTACATCTATTTTTACTACTATTTTTCACTATTCTTTTCACTATTTTTTTCTTAATTGCTTTCCTTTTTTACACCAGCCCCTGAATCAGGATAAACAGGATCAGCAGCGGCAGTATAAACTGGAAATACGGCTTTAACTTTTTCGAGATTTTAAGTCCATCTCCTGTATTTGCCTCGTCAATATATTTATCAAATCCCCAACCCCACTTTGTTACGCTAAACAGCAGATAGATCAGTGAACCGACCGGAAGAAGCAGGTTGCTGACGATAAAATCCTCACTGTCGAGCACATTGCGGCCGCCTATCAGATGCAGGCTGCTCCACACATTGTAACCCAGTACACACGGAAGGCTTGCGAGCAGGATGATCACTCCATTGATAAGTGCGGCTTTATTTCTGCTCCAGTGAAACATATCCATACAAAATGACATAATGTTTTCAAACACTGCCATGACCGTCGAAAAACTTGCAAAGGTCATGAAAAGGAAAAACAGACATCCCCAGATCCGCCCACCAGCCATATTGACAAACACATTTGGCAGCGTGATAAAGATCAGGCTTGGTCCGGCATCCACTTCCACTCCATAACTGAAACATGCAGGGAAAATGATCAGTCCAGACATGATCGCCACAAAGGTGTCAAGACCGCAAATTCTTGCGCCCTCACCGGCAAGCGAGTGATCTTTACCCATATAACTTCCGAAGATCTCCATTGCGGCAACGCCAAGACTCAGTGTGAAAAATGCCTGATTCATGGCTGCGTGATCACATTTTTAAGCCCTGTCTCTGCAACCGTGTCCAGATTCGGGACAAGATAAAACTTCACGCCTTCTGCTGCGCCCTGCAGTGTAATACTGTGCACCGCAAGAACAACAATCAGAATCAGCAGCGCACTCATCATGATCTTGCTTATTTTTTCCAGTCCGTTCTGCAGTCCCCTGCTGCACACAAAAAATCCCAGTATCACGGTAAGGATCATCCAAAATGCCATCTGTCCCGGATCTGCGAGCAGATTAGAAAATACTGCCGCAGTATTGTCCGCAGTCATGCCGGTCTGGAATTCGCCTTTTAAAAATTTAAAGAAATACGATACCATCCAGCCTGATACGGTCGTGTAATACATCATCAGCATATAGCAGCCAAACATTGCGATCCAGCCGTGAATATGCCACTTGCTGCCTTCCTTTTCGAGTGCTTTATAACCTAACACGGCGCTTTTTCTGCTGGCTCGCCCCACGGCAAATTCCATGGTGAGCACCGGAAGTCCCATTGCTATTAAAAATATCAGGTAGAACAGGACGAAGATGCCGCCGCCGTTTTGTCCAGCCACATAGGGGAATCGCCAGACGTTTCCGATTCCGATGGCGCAGCCGGCGCTTACGAGCAGAAAGCCCAGGCGGGATTTGAAGGATTCTCGTTTCATTTTTATTTTACTCCGTTTCTATTTTATTTTTTACTTGGTGGATTCAAATTCTTTTAGGGCGGTAAGTGCCTGACCACCAAGCAGATACAATATTCCTGTATTGAAGATCGTCATGAGACCGATTCCGACGTCGCGAGATCCCATACGAAAGTGTAGGCGGCGATTCCGCCGATAAATAGCATAATTAATGCAAGGATTTTGTACAGGGTCTGAAAGATCCATTTATCTCCAAATAAATAGGCGACATTGCTTCTGGCATAGAAGAGGATGCCTAAGAATGTGGAAAAACTGAATAAAAACAGTGTCACTGCGATGAATATGACGCCAAATTCGCCCAGGTGATAGCGCATTGCAGACTGGAGAAGATCCATGCCTTCTTTTCCTGCTACGATATTTTCCGGTGCAGTGAGCATGATCATAGCAGTGCAGCTGCAGATCACAATGGTGTCGACAAATACGCCAAGTGCCTGTGTCAGTCCGGCGCTGACCGGTGTCTCACATTCGGCTGCTGCGGCTGCACAAGGAGCAGAGCCGGAACCGGCTTCGTTTGAAAACAGTCCACGCTTGATGCCGTTCATAAGGACAGCGCCGAAGCCGCCGGAAACTGCCTGTCTTAGCCCAAACGCCTCCTCAAAAATCCGACCAAAAACCGCCGGGATGCTTCCAATATTTTTCAGGATAATAAATATCGTGATTGCAAAATAGCAGACCGCCATAACCGGTACGACCACGTCAAGCACTTTTACCGTCGCATTTTTCCGAAGGACGATCACCGCTGCGATCGCAACCAGTACGATCGTTGTGTAAAGTGGCGGGATGCCAAATGCATTTTCAAAGGAAGATACCACGGAATTGCTGATGACCTGGCTGATGCCACACCAGCAGATTAGTCCTGAAATTGCAAAAAGTACCGCGATCAGCACATGCTTTTTCTTCTTTTTCAATTTTTCTTCACAGAATGATGGATATAATATGCGGGACCTCCGCGATATCCGCCATACAAAGGATCTTTTTCCTTGTGTAACTGTGCGAGCGTCCCCTCCACAAATGCGGTCGAGGAACCGATCAGCGCAGTCACCCACATCCAGAACACAGCACCGGCACCGCCTGCCGAGATTGCCGCCACAACGCCTACCAGATTTCCCATGCCGACTCTGGTAGCCGTCGAGACGATCAGCGTCTGAAATGTGGAAAGACTGTCCTTTGTTTCCTTTTTTGCCATAAGTGCTTTTATCATATCCGGGAAAAGCCTGACCGGCAAAAATCTTGTGCGGATCGTAAAATAGATTCCTGTCGGAATCAGAAGAATTACAAGTAAAGAAATCCCTATGCTGCTTTCCTGCGGCAAAGGGATCGTAATCAGATCTCCCCATAAAAATGCGTAGATCTTTTCAATGACCGAGACTATCATAGTATATACCTTTTCCATCCTTAGTTTGTACTTTCTCTATCATACTATAGATTGTCTCTTTCATGCAATAAACAAGTGATAATTTAATGTAATATAGTTGAAATATTTTTATTCTGTTACATTTTCAGTTTCCGGAATTTTAAATTTCTGGATCATTCCCTGCAGACTCTCTGCCTCACTGCTCATCTCCTGACTGGCAGCCGCACACTCCTCAGATGTTGCAGAATTTGTCTGCACAACGTCATTGATCTGCTCAATTCCCTCATTGATCTGCTGGATTTCTGTTGTCTGTGTCTCTAATGTATCCGCAATATGTGTAACGTCTTCCGTAATCAGCTTGGAGTTCTCTGCTACCTCCTCCAGCTGTGCCGCAGTCTCTTCCGCGATTATCATACCTTTTTCTACCGCATTCACAGATGTTTCAATCAGTGATGCTGATTCTTTTGCCGCCTGGGCACTCTGTTCAGCTAATAAATTTACCTGATTCGCTACAACTGCAAATCCTTTTCCTGCCTCTCCGGCCCTTGCCGCTTCAATAGAAGCATTCAACGCCAACAGATTTGTCTGGGAAGCAATTTCATTAATTGTTGCAATAATCTTATCAATCTCTTTTGATGCCTCATTAATCTCATGCATAGAAGCAACCATTTCATGCATCTTACCATTGCTGTCTGAAATGGCATTTCCAAGTTCATCCACTCTTCCACTGATTGCTTTTGCAGATTGTGAATTTTTTTCTACCTGTTCAGAAACCCCGGCAACTGTAGCCGTCAGTTCTTCTACAACCGCTGCCTGATTCGTAGCTCCATCTGCAAGATCATTGGAACTTGATGCCACCTGGTCTGCTGCACTTGAAACCTCACTCGAAACATTTTTAATTCCTTTGATCGTTTCTGCCATACTCTTCTCAAATGACATGAAAGAATTTAAAATACCGACAAAATCTCCCTTCCACTCTACTTCCGGCTGAACATCAAAATTTCCTTCTGAGAACAGTTTCATTGCACGATCAATATCATCTACATAAGTTCCCAAAATACGAATTGATTTGCGCATACTGTGCGCCAGTCTTCCAATCTCATCTTCCGAATGATATTCCAGCGCACTGTGTAAATTTCCTTCTGTCAGTTCCCTTGCAACGTCTTCCACTGCACGTAACGGATCCAGAATTGTTTCAAGTACCTTTTTACTTATTACCTTAGCCAGTGTGCATGCACAAACCAGACAGATAATAATACACACCATTCCTGCAACAGCAAAAATAATTGTAGTTCTTGCAGACTGCTCACTTACTTCATCTGTGATCTCATCTAATCTTATGGCAATTTCCACAAGTTTATTTAATGCAGGTGTACAACTATTAAAAATTTCATCAATCGCTTTCTCTTTTTCGCCATTTTTAATTTCTTCTATAATCGAATAACCAATGTTTCCCCAATCAGAAAGAGCAGATGCATACTCATTATATTCCTCATCCGGTAAGACTTTGGTTTTCTTTAATATTTCCAGCTGCGAATCCACTTCTGTAAGCAGCTTTTTTACATTCTGCTCATAACTGTCATAAGCAGATGTATCATTATTTAATGCCATTTCCCTGATATTTCTCGCTGACGTATTCACATTGATCCTGCAGATTTTTACCGCCTGATCCGCAGCATTGACATCATCTATATAATGTAACATATTAGCAAATAACACACCTATGACCACAATAGAAAACAGACCCGAAATCAACATCATACTAATGACTTTTCCGTAGCCATAGTTTATCCTCTCCTGCAGATGCATATTTTCCAATTTGTCTTTCATTGTACTCTTTTGTGACAACATAGATTGTTATTTCCTTTCTCTATTGAATTTTTGAATTTTTACTCTTATATACCAAATTCCATTTTCAAAGTCAATACGGTTTCGGTTCAATTTTTCATATTCTACTTTTCGCATAATATTCAGCACATCCCACGCAAAAAAATTCAGCACTTTTACTAAAAAAGAAAACCACCACTCCCCGGCTCCCGGTTTGTGATGGTTTCCTGCTATATTATTCTGTCCACTTCTTAAATTCTTCATCCGTACATTTCACATAATGTGTCCCGGACACCAGATGATCCGTTCCCTTATTATAATCAATGCCGGAAGTCTTGTAATCGTAGCTCAGTGCCACACGATTTTTTCCACGACCGGATTCGGTGCAGGTATCGCAGAAAGAAGGCTCTTCGTATATGGGTGGATTGGATTCTCAAAGATTTCCTCCGTTGTTCCGGTCTCTAAGAGATGTCCCAGATGAAGTACCCCGATGCGATCCGAAATATATTTGACCATGGAAAGATCATGTGCGATAAACAGATACGCGGTTCCTGTCTCCTGCTGGATATCCTTCATCAGGTTAACGACCTGTGCCTGAATGGAAACGTCCAGCGCAGAGATACACTCATCTGCAATGATCAGTTTCGGGTTCATGATCAGCGCTCTCGCAATTCCGACACGCTGTCTCTGTCCACCGGAAAACTGATGCGGATAACGGCCCGCATGTTCCGGCGCAAGTCCAACTTTTGCCAGGATGTTTTTGATCTTTTCCTCACGCTCTGCGCGTGTCTTGTACATATGATGGATATCTAACCCCTCGCCGATGATATCGCGCACCTTTTTTCTTGGATTTAAGGATGCCATCGGGTCCTGGAAGATCATCTGCATCTGCGTGCGCAGTGCCTGGCTGTTTGCCTTATTGATCCTGCCGCTGATGTCCATTCCATTAAAATTGATCTCCCCGGCGGTCGGATCATAAAGTCTTATGATACTTCTTCCGATCGTTGATTTTCCGGAACCGGATTCCCCGACCAGACCATATGTCTCACCCGGATAGATCTGAAAACTTACGTTTTCCACCGCATGCACGGTATAATTATTACTTACCTTAAAATATTGTTTCAAGCCTTTCACGGTAAGAAGAGGCTTACTGTTTTCATTCACCGTCATCGATCTTTGCCTCCTTCTTCATTCGCGCAATACGCTCTTTTAATTCAGGCGGCATCTCTGCCTTCGGTGCCCGCGGATCTAACAGCCAGGTAGCCGCATAATGTGTATCTGTCACCTGAAACATTGGTGGATCTGCCTTGTCGTCGATCTCAAGCGCAAACTGGTTACGCGGTGCAAACGCATCGCCCGGTTTTTCGTTTAACAGGTTTGGCGGCGAACCAGGGATCGTGTAGAGTCTCTCATCCGCAGTGTCAAGATCAGGCATTGCAGAGAGCAGTCCCCAGGTATACGGATGTTTCGGATCATAGAAGATCTCATTGATCATACCTTTCTCAACGATTTTTCCGGCATACATGACATTGACGTAATCTGCCACTTTGGCAACCACGCCGAGGTCATGTGTGATGTAAATAACGGAAATGCCTCTCTCTTTCTGTACCCTGCGGATCAGCTCGATGATTTTTGCCTGAATCGTAACATCCAGTGCAGTCGTCGGCTCATCACAGATCAGAAGATCCGGGTTGCAGGCAAGCGCGATGGCAATGACCACACGCTGTCTCATACCACCGGAGAGCTGGTGCGGATAGTTTTTCATACGTTTTTCCGCATCCTCGATACCAACCTCTTTTAACAGTTCTACTGCCTTATCCCAGGCTTCTTTCTTCGGTGTCTTAAAATGCCAGATCATACCTTCCATGATCTGTTTTCCGATCGTCATGGTCGGATCAAGACTCGTCATCGGATCCTGGAATACCATAGCAATTCTTTTTCCATTGATATGTCGTCTGATCCACTTTTTATCTTTTGTTAAAATGTCTACCGTCTGCGGTGTTCCATCCGCATGATGATAGGAAAATTCTATAGTACCGCCCGTTACTTTCGCATTGGATGCCAAAATACCCATGGCAGCTTTCATTGTTACGGATTTACCGGAGCCGGACTCACCAACGATCGCAACTGTCTCGCCCTTCATCAGGTCAATATTGACTCCACGGATGGCGTGCACGCTTCCTGCAGTCGTCTGAAACGTAATATCCAGGTCCCGTATTTTTAAAATCTGTTCTTTTGTCTCTGACATATACGAATCCCCTTTCTTACATTTCTTTCAGCTTCGGATCTAATGCTTCACGTAAACCATCTGCTACAAGGTTAAAGCTTAACATCAAAAGAGCCATTACAACGATCGGCGGAATGATCTGGTACGGATGTGTGGTAAAACTGTTAAATCCTTCGGAGATCAGTGAACCAAGTGAACACTGCGGCACCGGAATACCAAGACCTACGAAACTTAAGAATGCCTCGGTAAAGATCGCTGTCGGGATGGAGAACATTACCTGTGTAATGATCGGTCCAATGATATTTGGCAGAACTTCTTTAAAGATAATAAAGAAATTTCCTGCTCCAAGTGTCCGTGATGCAAGTACAAATTCCTGCTCTTTTAATTTCAGCATCTCAGCTCTTGCGATACGGCTCATGCCGACCCACTCCGTCAACATCAATGCAAAAATAATGGTAAGCATACCCGGCTGCAGTACCAGTAACAAAAGTGTTACGATTACAAGACGCGGAATACCGTTCGCGACCTCCAGAAACCGCTGCATGAACATATCGACTTCCGCCAAAATATCCGGAGATCAGTCCATAGCTCATACCGATCACCATATCGATGATAGCGGCTGCTACGGCGATAATCAGGGAAACGCGTGCACCGGACCAGGTACGTGTCCAGATATCACGTCCGAAGTTATCACTTCCGAACCAGTAGTAAAGATCATCCAGACCTTTTTCTTCATAGTAATTGATCTTTTTGGTTCCGGTCGTTGTTTTCATGCCTTCACTACCATCGAAGATACCAAGTTTTTCAAGACCTTTTACCCTCGGTGCAAAGTTCTTCTGTGTCAGTGACTGTTCGGAGTAACTGAAATCATTCATCCCCGGGCCAATAATTGCAAATACCGTAATGATAATGATCAGGATCAGACCGATCACTGCACTGATTTTTTTGAAATAGCGGATCAATACGTCTTTCCAGAAACTCTGTGCTGCAAAGTTATCATCTAACGCAAGTTCGCCATCCGTATGTTTAAATTTAAAATCTGCCTCGACCGGTATGTAGCCGGCAGCATCAGTTCCCATATTCATGGTATTTTCCTGTGACACCATATCAGTCTCCTTTCTTTGCCAGACGAATTCTCGGGTCAATGATTCCGTAAAGGATATCTACCACAAGCATGATGGCAATGTACATTGCAGAATAAATAAAGCTTAATGCGATAACCACGTTGTAGTCGTTCGACTGAATGGCATTTACCAGAAGACTTCCGACACCCGGTATTGCAAATATTTTTTCAACAACCAGAGAACCGGTCATCAGATCGACGATCAGCGGTGCAAGCACAGTGATGATCGGGATCAGTGCATTTCGCAGCGCATGTTTAAAAATCAGCGCCGAACCCGAAATTCCTTTACTCTCCGCAAGCAGCATATAATCGCTGCCGAGTACTTCAAGCATTTCACTTCGCGTAAAACGGGCGATCGACGCCATCGTAAACATCGAAAGTGAGATACTGGGCAGCACGCTTGATCCGAAAATATCGCTCTCCGAAAACAGCATCGGGAACCATCCTAATTTAAATCCGAAGTTATAGCTGAGTGCCAGCGCAAACACATACGATGGCACCGACACACCGATAACCGAAATGATCGTCGCTAACGAATCCCATATCGTATCATGCTTTAACGCCGCAAGAAGTCCGAGCAGAAGCCCGACCACGGCACCGATCAACACCGCATATCCTCCGATACTGATGGAGATCGGAAGCCTTGTCTTTATCAACTGGGAAATTGGTGTATTCTTTGAGATATTGTAACTTACGCCGAGATCTCCCTTTAACATATTGCCTACATATTTCACAAACTGTACCGGCAGCGGCTGATCCAGTCCATATTTCGTATACAGTGCTGCCCTCTGGTCTGCATTTAACTTCTCATCGTTGAATGGAGAACCCGGCATCAGCTGCATCAAAATAAACAGAACGAGTAAAATTGCAAGCAGCGTAAACAGAGACGTTACGATTCTCTTAAGTGCATATTTTTTCACGTTCTAATCCTCCTTTAGTTTTGCGGAGCAAAATGCGACTGCCTTTGCAGGAGCAGGGGATTTTCCTCCTTGTTTTCCGAAGGAAAATGCCTGCTATGCATGCTATGCTCAATAGCTTGCATAGCATGTGCCTCTTGCAGGAGCAGAGGATTTTCCTCCTTGTTTTTCCGTTCACGACATAGGAAATTCCTGCCTCATTTCCTATAGCGTCAACAATATGATGAAATTGCCGCACCAAAGTTTTGCACTTTAGTGCGGCTATATTCATTTTCCTGTAAAACAGGATTTCTACTGTCTAAATTTCTTTATTCAGTCTTTACAGCATCTTTGTATACACGGTTGATAGCTACCGGATGATACTCAACGCCTGTTACTTTAGAAGAAAGCATCTCTGCGTTGCACTGTGTGTAAAGCGGATAAATAACTGCCTCATCCATAACGATCTTCTCAGCATCGTAAAGTCTTGCCCAGCGTCCCTCTGCATCTGTGCAAAGATCACCGGTTGTACACTCATCAATGATTGCATCGTAATCTGCGTTGCTCCACAGACCGTAGTTGTTAGAGTTATCTGTTACCCACATTCCAAGATATGTCATTGGATCTGCGTAGTCCGGTCCCCAACGTGTTAAACCTAACTGGAAGTTACCGTTCTGCATGTCTTCCACACGCTGTTTCTTCGGCTCAACAACCAGGTTTACGGTCAGTCCCGGAAGAGCTGTCTCCCACTGCTCTTTTAATACCTGCGCTACTTTCTGAGGTGCGTCATCTGCATCTACTACCATGTCTAAAGTGATCTCAGATTCACCAAGTTCCTCTAAACCTTTTGCCCAGTAATCTGCTGCTTTTGCAGTATCATAAGCACATACATCAGAGAATTTTGTCTGATCTTCGGAGAAGTCAGATCCGTCCGGACCTGCTGCGAACTGCATTGGAACTGCTGTGTATGTAGAAGCAGAACCATCTTTTAATACATCTGCTGTGATGGAATCACGGTCGATTGCCATTGTCATTGCAAGACGGATATTTAAGTTTGCGAGTTCAGGAACAGAATTCATATTCGGGCTGACATACCATAAGTAACCGGCACCAACGGTTGTGAATTCAGGATCATCTTTTACCTGATCAACCTGCTCACCGTTTACTAATGTTGTATCAAGTGCGCCTGTCTGATAGTTCATTAATGCCTGCTGTGAATCCTGGATTACCTGATAACTTAATCCGGAAAGTTTTACTCTGTCGGTATCATAGTAGTCTGCATTTTTTGTTAAATGGAATGCAGTTGCTGCCGGCTGATAAGAATCCAGCACAAATGCACCGTTTGATAATACTGTCTCAGGACTTGTTGCAAATGTATCTCCACAGGAAGTAAAGAACTCCTCATTTACCGGATAGAAAGTCGGGAAATACATCAGAGAAGTGAAATAGCTGACTGGTACATTCAGTTCAACCTGAAGTGTATTGTCGTCTACTGCTGTCACACCAAGTTCACTCTTGTCTTTCTCACCTGCGATGATCTCTGCTGCATTTTTAATCTGACCGATATCGCTTAACATATATGCATACTCTGATGCGACATCCGGATCAACAGCTCTCTGCCATCCGAATACGAAATCTGCTGCGGTAACCGGTGTGCCGTTGCTCCATTTTGCATCGGTACGAAGATGGAATGTATAAGTTAAACCATCGTCTGATAAATCATAGCTTTCTGCGATTGCCGGAACTGCCTGTCCGTCTGCATCCATCTGCATCAGACCGTCGGTGTAATCAGCGATTACCTCAAAGGATGTTCCGTCGGTAGCCTGCTGCGGATCGAGTGACTCGACCGGAGTTTCAAGCATAACATTCATGTCTGATGCGCTTGCTGCGGCATCTGTTCCTGCAGCATCACCTGCTGCACTGCCTGTCTCTGTGCCTGCGGTTGTTCCCTGTGTTGCAGAAGAACTGTTCCCGCCACAGCCTGCAAGACCAAGCATCATTGTTCCGGCCATCAAAATAGCCAAAACTGCTTTGGTTTTTTTCATAATAGTAATCCTCCTTGTTTTGCGGAGCAAAATGCGACTGCCTTTGCAGGAGCAGAGGATTTTCCTCCTTGTTTTGCGGAGCAAAATGTCTGCTATGCCTGCATAGCATGTGCCTCTTGCAGGAACAGAGGATTTTCCTCCTTAATAAAAATGCGCAAAGATGGCTCTTTTCCTCTGCGCCCCTTTACGCTGATAACACTTTAGCACATCACATTACAAAATGCAAGTATTATGTTATACATTTTGTACTTTCGTACTATTTTTCCGTTAATATAATGGGTGAATAGCTTTTATTTTCCCTCACTCAAACAATCATGATTTTAAAATTTTGCCACCTTAATCCTATGATGTTGAGCTCAAATAGTGCAGTTTGTCAATCAAAAATCTTGCATGTACTATTGTCATCCTATAAAGATTCGGGTGTCAAAAGGTGGTTTTCAATTTTGGGTCTGTCAAATTGCACAAAACCGAACTTGTTTTGTTCCGTTGTCCGAAAATTAAGAAAAACTAAGATTTTCTAATTTTCTCCCAAAGTCACA
>ENA-OQCN01000050-OQCN01000050.1-human-gut-metagenome-genome-assembly--contig:-NODE-50-length-49148-cov-7.676567_pt1 | contig 49148 bp, 53 predicted proteins | sample MGYA00242497_ERZ504576 | MGnify/ENA primary metagenome ERZ504576 (study PRJEB26092, sample SAMD00036296) | human gut metagenome | host: Homo sapiens | study: EMG produced TPA metagenomics assembly of...
CTAGCCAACTGAGCTATCTCGCCATCTTTTTTTTGTTTTCTTTTGTTTTTTCTCTCTTGGAAGCTTTTGATTTCTGCTTTTTTGTGTGTCTGCCTTTCCTGCCCTGCCGTCATTTTTCCGTTTTTCCGGAATTTTGTTTCTTTCATCCTTTTGCCGGAAAGACTGCTTTAAAACAGATGCCATCTCGTGTCCGCTCTGCGGTGATTTTTCCCTTATGTGCCTTTACAATTGCAGCTGCCACGGAAAGGCCGATTCCATAGCCGCCGCTTTCCCTGGCCCGCGACGCATCCGCACGGTAGAAGCGGTCAAAGAGGCGGTTGAGATCACCTTCCGGCAGGGTATCGCAGGTATTCTGCACCGAAAATTCTGCTTTTTTGCCGTTTTTTCGCCAGAAAATGTGGATTTTTCCACCCTCCGGAGTGTATTTAACGGCGTTATCCACAAGAAGAGAAACGAGCTGGTGGATTCTTGCGGCATCTCCTTCCATATGGAGTTCTTCTGCAATATCGCTCTGCAGCGCGATCTGTTTCGTAACCGCAGGGGCTTCAAAGGACGTTACAGCATCCATGATGGTTTCTGACGCATTCCATGTTTTCAGTTCCAGTTTTCCGCCACCTTCCTCCATTTTTGCAAGCGTCAGAAGCTGTGTTACAAGACTGTTCAGACGCTCAATCTGGTGATGAATGCTCTCCGTCCACTCTCTTAAGACCTCCAGCCCGCTTTTTCCCGGCATCATAATATCCAGGATCATGCCGTCATAGTTTCCGCTCTCTGCCCAGTCCGCAGCATCAATTCCATTATAAACAACATCTACAGAATAATGGTTATGTGTAAACACTGCTTCCAGCGCGTGCGCCATCTCTTTTTCATCTTCTGCCAGCAGCAGTCTCATATCGGTTCTCCTTATTTTGGTAATTTTCAGGATTCTCCGCCGGCGGCGGGTCGCTTCAGCGACATAATTCCCCCTCCGCCGCAGTGCGATCCTGCCCGGAGGGCTTTTTGAATTTACAGAAAAATTCAAAAACATCCGACCGGCACTTTTGCATGGGTGCTCGCAGCCGGATGTTCGGTTTGCATTCATTTTCTTTTTTTCTCTGCCCGTCTCCGCAGCAGCTCTTTTGCGCCTGCGTACAACAGAAAATATACCGTCAGAATCATAACAACTACAATCCTGTTATCTTTCAGGCTGAAAAAAGAGGTCACATTGACTGCCGCCAGAAACAGCAGCAGTGACACACTGAGATCAATTTTTTCTTTTCTGTCGGCCAGCACCATTCCTGCGGCCGCCAGAACCAGAAGAACGGCAATTCTTGCAATCAGATTTGCCATTTTGACGCCTCCTTACTGTTTCCGGAAGGTAATTTCCCCGGTTTTATCATCCATACCATCGACGATGGCAAGAGATTCCAGATGAATGCCGCGGTCACGCAGCAGTTTTCCTCCGATCTGGAACCCTTTTTCGATGACAACGCCTGCTCCTACGAGCTCTGCACCGGAATCCTGTACCAGGGTTGCCAGTCCTTCCAGCGCTTTTCCGTTTGCCAGGAAATCATCGATCAGGAGAACTTTGTCTCCTTTTCCCAGAAATTCTTTGGAAACAATGATATCATAAACTCTTCCATGGGTGAAAGATTCTACTTTTGTGGTATAAACATCGCCGGCGATATTTTTGGTCTGCGTTTTCTTTGCAAACACAACCGGAACATTAAAAATTTCAGCCACAACACAGGCAATTCCGATTCCAGATGCCTCGATGGTCAGGATTTTCGTGATCTCCTCTCCCGCAAAACGACGCTGAAACTCTTTTCCGATTTCCCGGAACAGATTGACGTCCATCTGATGATTTAAAAAGCTGTCCACCTTCAGGACATTTCCCTCGCGTACTTTTCCGTCTTTGCGGATTCTGTCTTCCAATAACTGCATTTTTTTGAAGCCTCCCGAATTTTTATTATACCCATTGTACTTACTTCTCACTGGAAATGCAAGTCCAAATCCATCAAATTTCGCACTGTCTCAAATTTTATTCATGGCAGCCGCCGGTGTCTCTGCAGCAGAGATCCTCTTTCCGGTCCAGATCCTTTAATTCCCACGCGGCTTCGACCAGGAACGGAATTACCGATTCCCAGTGCCGTTTCAGCACCTTTTTCCCGCCGCGGTCGCCGGAAAGTTCTTTTAGTTCTGAAAAATAAGGTTTTGAAAACCACGCCGGATTGCCGCTCTCGCCGCCGCAGAAAACGCAGCCAAGTGGAGCCTTCTGCATCTCCATGGATTCCAGAAAGCGCTCCGCCGTCTCTTCCTTCAGGTACGGCTGATCCGCCACAAAACACGCACAGGCATCGGCATTTTGCTTCTCCGCCGCCTCGATTCCCGCGCGGATTGTATAGGAAATTCCTTTTTCGCTGTCCGGCGAAACACCGTCTGCAGACGCCCGGCTTTTACCAGCGGCGCAAGCTCCTCCAGAATCCTTTCATACTGCGTCACAACCAGCAGTTCCCAGTTCTCATGCCTTCCGGCAATTTGGGCCAGCCGGTCCAGCAGATGGCGGTACACCGCCTTTCCATCCAGCGGATAGAGCAGCTTATTTTCCCCGAACCGTCTGCTGTTCCCGGCTGCCAGATAAAGTATCGTTACTCGCATTCTTTTTCCGCAATTCCCATTGCAATCTGCTCGCTCGTGATCGGCAGTTCGCGGAACCACAGACCCGTCGCATTGTAGATTGCATGTGCCAGCGCCGGAGCCGGTGTGTTGATGACGATCTCGCCGATCGATTTTGCACCGAACGGACCGGTCGCTCGTAGCTGCTCCGAAACTCGACGCGCAGCTTGCCCATATCGAGGCGGGTCGGCACTTTATACTGCATAAACGAATTATTGATCATCTGACCCTTGTCCGTGTACTGGATATTTTCAAACAGCGTCATGCCGATGCCCTGCACCAGACCGCCCTCGACCTGTACGCGCGCAAGGTTCGGGTTGATGACGGTTCCGCAGTCGACAACGGCGGCATAATCGAGAATCCTGACCTCGCCGGTCTCTTTATCCAGCTCGATCTCGACCGCACCAGCCATATAAGGCGGCGGCGATACCGGAGAGCAGTTGCTTTCCGTCGCTTCCAGCGCGATGCCGTTATTGCACATGGCCGCTGTTGCGATTTCTTCCATCGTCATGCTGCTTCCGCTCTTTTCATGCACGACGCCGGTACCGGTAAATTCTGTCTCATCTTCCGGCACGTTCATCCGCTCTGCCGCCAGGGCACAGATTCGTTTCCGAAGCGTCATGCAGGCTTTTTCCACCGCTTTTCCGGTAATATACGTCGTACTCGATGCATAGGAACCGGAGTCATACGGGGACGTATCGGTATCTGCGCCGACAACGGTAATGTCATCCACATCACACTCCAGACACTCTGCCGCCATCTGGGACAGAATCGTATCGCAGCCGGTTCCCATATCGGCCGCTGCGATCAGCATCGTATAGCCGCCGTCGTCGTTGACTTTGATTGTTGCCGATCCGACATCGAGATTGGAAATACAGGAGCCCTGCATCGCCATCGCAATGCCGACGCTGCGCACCTTTCCATTTCCCATATCACGCACGGATATTTCTCATCCCAGCCGATCATCTCTTTCGCACGCTCCACACACTGGTCAAGCGCACAGCTGTTTGCCGTTTCGCCATAGTAAGCCGGCATGAACTGTCCCTCACGGACCATGTTCTGCTCCCGGATCCGGATCGGATCGATGCCAAGACGCGCTGCCATCTCACTGACAGCAGATTCTACGGCAAAGATACCCTGCGTCGCACCGTATCCGCGGTAAGCACCGGCTGACATTACGTTGGAATACACAACATCATACGCAAACCGGTAAGCCTCAAGAGATCCATACATCGGAATCGATTTGTGGCCGGAAAGGCCGACCGTTGTCGGTCCATGCTCGCCGTATGCACCGTGTTGGAAAGTGTATACAGATCGATCGCACGGATTCTTCCATCCTTCATCGCACCGAGCGGATCGTTACTTCCATCTCATGCGCGGTGTGGATGCTGTCTGGGACTCTTCTCTCGTAAAGATCATTTTCGACGGTTTTCCGGTTTTCCAGGTTACAAACGCCGGGAAAATTTCGGCAACCACCGTCTGCTTCGCTCCGAATCCGCCGCCGATTCTCGGCTTGGAAACACGGATCTTCGATTTCGGAATGCCGAGTGCATTGGACAGAATGCGGCGCGCATGGTAAACGATCTGGGTCGAGCTCAGCACATTCAGCCGTCCGTAGGTATCCATAAAGCAGTATGTCCGGAACGTCTCCATCATCGCCTGCTGGGCTGCGCGTACATGATACGTATGCTCTACAACCTCATCGCACTCTGCGAGCACGGCTTCCACATCTCCGTTGTGATCTTCCGCACTTGCACAGAGATTTCTCTGATTGTCCGCACCGACCGGACAGAGCGATTTCCAGCTTTCCTCCGGATGCACCAGCAGTTCATTATCCTTGGACTGATGAAAATCCAGAATGGCCGGAAGCACTTCGTACTCTACTTTCAGGAGCTTCCGCGCACGGTCCACGCATTTTTCATCTTTTCCGGCAATAATCGCCACCGGATCTCCCACGTAGCGCACATGCTGATCGAGGATCAGACGGTCATACGGGCTTGGTTCCGGGTAGGTCTGTCCTGCCATTGTAAAACGCTGTTTCGGCACATCCTCCCAGGTATAAATCGCCTCAATGCCCGGAACACGCTCTGCTGCCGTCTTTTTCACGGATTTTACGATTGCATTGGCATGCGGACTCCGCAGTACCTTGACAATCAGACAATCCTTCGGCGCCAGATCATCTACATAAACCGGCTTTCCGGTTACCAGCGCGAGGGCATCCTTTTTGATCACCGGCTTATTCACACTGCAGAGCTGATCGGTTCTTCCCGACCAGTCCGGTTCATAGATATGATTTTCTCTGCTCATGACGCACCTCCCTGCTGCTTTTTCCAGGCAAGGAAATTCAAAATTCCCCGAAGCTGTCCTTCATATCCGGAACAGCGGCAGAGATTTCCCGCCAGATATTCTTTAATTTCTTCCTCACTCGGATCCGGATTTTCCCGGAACAGCGCAATCGCATTCATAATCATCCCCGGATTGCAGAACCCGCACTGCTCGGCGCCCTGTCCGGCAATAAAGGAACCAAATTCTTCTGCTTCCTCCTGCAGGCCTTCCAGCGTATCCACCTTACATCCATTCGCCCGCGCCGCAAGCACCGAACACGACAGCACCGGTTTTCCCTCCAGAAAAACCGTACACAGCCCGCAGTTCGACGTCTCACAGCCGCGCTTCACACTGTAGCATCCCTGGCTTCTCACAAAATCGATCAGGAGCATGTCTGCATCAATTTCCGCTTCCGTCTTCTTTCCATTTAAGATCATCGAAATCTTCATCACTGCTCCTCCTTCTTCTGAATTTCTTCCATACATCTGCGCAGCAGCACCCGTCCCAGATGATGACGATACTCTGCACTTCCGCGCATATTACTGCCATACGTAAACTGATCAGAAATCTCCGAAGCCGCCGCCTTCAGCTCCTCCGCAGATGCCTTTCCAGCCGCCAGCTTTTCCACCAGCTCCGCCGGAAGCTCTACACGTGCCGCCTTCGCCGGTCTTGCCCCAAGCACCGCACATCCTTTTCCGTCTTCCACCCGCACCGCACACGTCAGCACCGGGAAATCCGTTCTGGAATTTCGATGACTCTGATAAACCGTAACACCCTCATGCTTCTTCACAATCAGCCTTACCAGCACATCCCTGTCTCTCTTTGAACAGGCAAACTCCGCCAGCGGCATCCGTCCCGCATGAACCAGCTCCACCTCCGTATCCAGCGCCAGAAACAGCGTCAGCACATCCGAAAATCCAAATCTGCCGAAAATACTGCCTCCCACCGTAGCCAGATTCCGGAACTGCACCCCGACAATACTCCGCACACTCTCCCGTGCCGCACCGTCGGTATAAGCATTCAGCCCCTCATGCTCCTCCAGCTGCCGCAGCGTCACCATACATCCAATCGAAAACTCCTCCTCGGACTCTTCAATCTGATCCAGTCCCAGCCCGGACAAATCAATCGCCGTCTGCACCTGCCTCTGCCCCATCTTCGTCCAGAGCATCCCGCCCAGGATACAGGCACTTCTCTTCTGATTCAGCTCATACGCCTCCTCCAGCGACCCCACCCGGACATAATCCTTAATCTTAATCATACTTACCCTATATCCTCCATTTTTACTCAATATAGAAGCCCATATATTTGATATTATACCCGACCTGCTCCCCCCTTTCAACTTTTTTCTATTTTTTTCAAAAAAACCCTTGCATTTTCCCTCCACATCCAGTATAATCATTCAATGTCGGAATCATTCTGACACAAAACAAAATACATGGACGGATTCCCGAGTGGCCAAAGGGGACAGACTGTAAATCTGCTGCAAATTGCTTCGATGGTTCGAATCCATCTCCGTCCATATGCCGCAGTGGCGGAACTGGCAGACGCCCGGGACTTAAAATCCCGTGGGTAGTGATACCCGTACCGGTTCGATCCCGGTTTGCGGCACGATTAAGAGCTCTGATTCATACGAATCGGAGCTCTTTTTCCATTTCTATTTTTCAACCTTCCGCCCCCACTACCAGCCTCGCCGCCGCCCGTTCGGTCTTGCGTGATGCGGCGGCGAGCGTCCGTCACTCCTCGCGTCTATGCAGTACCACTCCCGATAACGGCAGCAAATCCATCTCCAGTATGCCCGCCGGTACCTCGATTTCTTTCTCCTCCGAAGAAAATCCCACCGCATCCGTCGCAAACACCTGCGTCAGCTTCGCTACCGAACTCCGGTTAATCCCGGTAAGCCACACCGGAATCTCCACATGCACCCTCTCATTTCGGTTATTAATCACCACAATCACCTGCTCCTCCTGATTAAACCGTCCATAAGAAAGCACATTATAATCATGGTACAGAAATTTCAGCGATCCCATCGCCAGCACCGGAAATCTCCGATGCACCGCAATCATTTCTTTATAGAATCGGATCAGCTCCTGATCCTCCTGTCCCCAGGGATACGTCCTCCGGTTATCCGGATCCGTAAACCCGACCTGGCCGGCCTCATCCCCATAATACAGCGTCGGCGCCCCCGGCCACGTCATCTGAATCACAACCGCCTCGCGCAGCACCGCCTTATTCGTATTCTCCGCAGCCGCATACGGCCCAACATTCGCCACACGCCCCACACGATGATTCGTTCTCGTGAGGAACCGCGAATGATCATGATTATCCAGCTCATTCATCGCCGTATACAGCGAAGGCGCATAAAACGCCGGCATATGATACGTCATCGCCCCGATAAAACTCTCACTGTTTCCGAGAAGCCCCTGGTTAAACTCATCACTGTGCTTCTCCATACCCGTGAGGAACCAGGAAACCGGCTCCATAAACGCATCATAGTTCATCACCGTATCCCACTCGTCGCCCTGCAGCCAGCTCATCGCATCGCCGTAGTGCTCAGCCAGAATAATTGCCTCCGGATTCGCCTCCTTCACAACGCGCCGGAACTCCTTCCAGAACTTGTGGTTAAACTCCGGGCTGTGTCCTAAGTCAGCGGCCACATCCAGCCGCCAGCCGTCCGCATTAAACGGCGGAGAAACCCACTTCGCGCCGATGCGCATAATATCCTCCATCAGCTTCTCCGAACCCTCGTAGTTCAGCTTCGGCAGCGTATCATGGCCCCACCAGCGTCATAAAACTCATTGTACGGCCAGTTATGCTCATTATAAAACTTAAAAAACGTGTGATACGGACTGTCCTGCGCCACATACGCGCCCGGCTCATAGCCCTTTCCGGCTCATAAATCCGCTCGCGGTCCAGCCACTTGTTAAACGAACCACAGTGGTTGAAAACGCCGTCCAGAATCACCTTCATGCCGCGCTTGTGCGCCTCCTCCACCAGGTGGATAAACAGTTCATTGCTCGCCTCCAGGTTCGCCTTGTTCGTCACACGGTCAATATACCGCGTTTGCCCGCGTATTGTCCTTGTCGCCCGGCCAGAGCAGATCGCCTTCGTCGGAGACAATCTTTCCGAAATGCGGATCAATATAGTCATAATCCTGAATATCATACTTATGGTTCGACGGCGAAACAAACACCGGATTCAGATAAATGACCTGCACACCGAGATCCTGCAGATAATCCATCTTGTCAATGACGCCCTGCAGATCGCCGCCGTAGAAATTGCGGACATCCATCTGCTCCGGGAAGCGGTTCCAGTCATCCACCTTGTTGACCTGCTCACCGATGTAGCTGTACTCTCCCGTCAGCACATCGTTGGACGGATCTCCGTTGCAGAAGCGGTCCACAAAAATCTGATACATGACAGCGCCCTTCGCCCAGTCCGGCGTATGGAAGCCCGGGATAATGCCGAAAGAGTACATCTCCTGCAGCTCTCTTGTGACACCGAGCTTGTTGTAATAACAGACCACGCGGCCTGCCTGAATCTCAAAAAAATAGCGGATCGGCTCATTTCCGACCGGAATCTCGATCTCGTAATAATCAAAACCGTTCCGGACCAAACCGACCTGCATCTGTGCACGGGTGGAACCGCTGATGAAATAAACCGCATCTACATTATTTTTCAGGGTACGGAACCGGATCTTCACCGTGTCGCCCGGGTTCGGCTCAAACGGAATCTGATACTGCGGGGATTCATCGCTGTAGAGCGCATGCTTGTTGAACATCGCCCGCATCTGTGACATATACTGCTGCATTCTTGTTTTATCCATGAACTAACGCCTCTGTCTTTCTCAATCATTCATTCCTTATATTTTACCCCACACCGCCATGTAATACAACCTTTTTCTGAACACATGTAACGATTGTGTTTATTGGATTTTTATATAGTAAAAGAGCCAGCGGGGTACGCTGGCTCTTTTGGAGAAGGTATTTCTCTTATGGGGTGTAGCAAAAACTATATAATGTATTGGGGGGTTTTTACAGTTATTATAGTACCATACGTCCCTCGAAAAGTCTGCACAAATCGCGATTTTTTTTCATTTGATTCTTATTCAAAATAACGATGAATTTTTCCGGCGTTTCGGATTTTCTGTTTTAATTTGCACAAACGCCCGTAAAATCGCAGAAAAAAACCTGCAAAAAACTTTTTTTGTTCTCTGCAGGTTTTCTATTGCAAATAAAAAGATATCAGATTTCTCCAGAAACTTCCGGTGCTGTTCCTGTCATCTGTGCTTCCTGCTCAAAAATGGCTTCGAATTCAGCACGGCTCAGCTTCTCTTTTTCCATCAGCTGCTTTGCACACTCATGCAGCACATAGGAATGCTCCAGAATAATCTGTTTCGCCTGATCGTGGCATTTCTCGATCATCTGGCGGACTTCCTCGTCGATGGCTGCGGCTACATTCTCGCTGTAGCTCTTCGTATGGCCCCAGTCGCGGCCGATGAAGACCTCATCCGAATCGGAATCGTAAGCGACAAGACCAAGGTTCTCAGACATACCGTACTTCGTAATCATGGAACGGGCGGTAGCCGTCGCCTGTTTGATATCCTGGGATGCGCCCGTTGTGATATCGTCGAAGATCAGCTCCTCTGCCACACGGCCGCCGAGGCATACGGTGATGTACTGCATCATTTTGCCTCTCGTCTGGAACATATCATCGTTCTCCGGCTGCGGCATCGTGTAGCCCGCTGCGCCAGGACCTGTCGGGATAATGGAGATCGTATAGACCGCCTCCATATCCGGCAGCATATGGAACAGGATCGCATGGCCTGTCTCATGGTATGCGGTGATCCGTTTTTCTTTATCCGAAATGACTTTACTGCGCTTCTCCGCACCGATGCCCACTTTGATGAAAGCAGACTTGATATCGGCCTGGCGCACAAATCTTCTGCGGTCCTTTGCCGCCATGATTGCTGCCTCGTTCAGCAGGTTCTCCAGCTCTGCGCCGGTGAAGCCTGCGGTCGTCTGCGCGATCTGTTTCAGATCCACATCCTCGGCCAGCGGTTTGTTCTTTGCATGGACTTTCAGGATTTCCTCACGGCCCATGACATCCGGCGGTCCTACAACCACGCGGCGGTCAAAACGGCCCGGACGGAGAATCGCCGGATCCAGGATATCGACACGGTTCGTCGCTGCCATCACGATGATGCCCTCATTGACGCCGAAACCATCCATCTCAACGAGAAGCTGGTTTAATGTCTGCTCTCTCTCATCGTGGCCGCCGCCCATACCGGTGCCTCTTCGTCTTGCCACGGCGTCGATCTCATCGATGAAGATGATGCACGGCGCATGTTTTTTTCCTTCCTCAAACAGGTCGCGGACACGGGAAGCGCCGACGCGACGAACATTTCCACGAAATCGGATCCGGAAATGCTGAAGAACGGCACGCCTGCCTCTCCTGCAACAGCTTTCGCCAGAAGGGTTTTACCGGTTCCAGGAGGGCCCACAAGAAGAACTCCTTTCGGGATTCTCGCGCCGACCTGTGTATATTTCTCCGGTGCTTTCAGGAAATCGACCACCTCAACGAGGTCTTCTTTTTCCTCTTTTAAGCCCGCAACATCGCGGAACAGGACTTTTTTGTCTTTGTCGGTGGACATATGGGCGTTGCTTTTTCCAAAATTCATCATTTTGTTTCCGCCGCCTCCACCGCCGCCCATGGAGCGGTTCATCATCGACATGCCGAAAAGAAGGATCATACCGAGCAGCAGGGCCGGCAGGACGGATGTCATGAAAATGCTGTCTCTCTGGACATTCTGCACGGTGTACGTTACATCAGCATTCTCCAGAAGGCTGATAGCTGCGTTTACGTCGGTCACATTGACCGTATAACTGTCACCGCCCTGCTCCTGTACCACGACGGAGCCGGTCGGCACTTCTTTGTTCTGGACAATCTGCGCGGATGTCACTTTGCCGTCTTTTACGGCGGTTTCAAATTTCTGCTGACTTGGGCTGCTGCCTGCGCTGATTTTTCCGGTGATGTAGAACATGGCAAGCACGATAATCACCATAAACGCCGCGTAGAGTCCAAATCCACTGCGCTGTCTGTTCATATTTTCTTTTTACTCCTCGTCTTCGTGAAACTCCACTACTCCGATGTATGGAAGATTCCGATATTTCTGTGCGTAATCCAGACCGTAGCCTACGACGAACTCGTCCGGGATATTAAAGCAGGTATAATCTACTTTGACATCGCGCACTCTGCGCTCCGGCTTGTCGAGCAGAGTACACAGGTGTACGGATTTCGGATTTCTCTTTTTCAGGATGTCGATCAGATAGTAAAGCGTTCTTCCGGAATCGATGATATCCTCCACGATCAGAACGTCTTTTCCTTCCAGCGGCTGATCCAGGTCTTTTACAATACGGACAACTCCGCTGGACTTGGTGTCATCGCCGTAACTTGATACGGACATAAAGTCAAGGCTTACCGGCACTGTGATGCGTTTTGCCAGCTCGCACATAAAGAATACGCCGCCTTTTAAAACGCAGATCAGGTGCACTTCCTTTCCTGCGTAATCGCGGTTGATCTGGTCTGCTACTTCTTTAATTCGTCTGTCTACTTCTTCTTCGCTTAATAATACTCTGATTGTCTCTTTCATCTGTTTTCCTCCTTACCAACGCCAATCTGTATCTGCAGAACTGCTTTCGTGTCTTCCCCGACACGGCCGCTCTCTCCTCTGCGATACCCCACGACCCACCAGATCTCCGGTCCGTCGGCGAGCAGCAGAATGGAATCCCGCTCCTCTTTCGGTATCTTGGCATCAATCATATAATCTTTTAGTTTCTTTTTCCCGCCTTTTGCGTTACTCTCAGATAATCTCCGCTTCTTCTCGTGCGGAGGACAAGACCGTCTTTTATTTTATCACAGTCAAAGCATTTCGTATACTTTTTTTCTTCAATTCTTTCGGGAAAAACCGATGTTTTTTTCACAATCGTGACTGGATTTTCTGCAAATGCGAGACTTTTTTCCTCTTCACACCCGGCCGGAACCGGAATTGGAACTTCTTCGCCGCTTTTCCTTTTCCGTTCTTCTTTTAAATGCACTCCCTGCTTTTCCAGGCGGAGCGTCTCGTATCCGCGCACGGCGGTGATTCCATACGGCAGGCAGACACTTTTTCCGACCTGCTTTTCAAAAAGTTCCCGCACAGATTCCAGATGCTCCCTGGTAAGATCCTTCCGTTTTCCCGCCAGCTGTTCCAGAACGCGCCGGATCACGTAGCGCTGCAGAAGAGGCGCTTCGCTGCTCACCGCATCACGCAGCACAACCGCATTTTTCTCTGCGGATGCATACCGCTCCATCAGCTGATCCGTCTGCTGCTCCAGATATTCCTCCGTTTCCAGCAGGTCCAGCGATGTCTGTGCCATATGCGCGGCGGCACGCGGATTGACCTCTTCGGTCAGATACGGCAGCACATGGTGGCGGATTCCGTTCCTCGTGTAAGCATCCTCTGCATTCGTGCTGTCCTCACACCAGGAACACTTCCGGCTTTCCAGTTCCTGCCGGATCTCTTTTCGTCCGACGCAGAGAAGCGGACGGATCACATTCCCCCGCACGGGGCGTAAGGAGGCAAGTCCGGCCAGCGACGTTCCCCGTGCCAGGTGATGCAGCATCGTCTCCGCAACGTCATCCTGGTGATGGGCGAGCGCAATTTTCACTGCCCTCTGCTCCTTTGCGCACGCTGCAAAAACTTCCTGCCGCGCCGCGCGTCCCGCCTCCTCCGTCGAGAGATGCTTTTCTTTTGCGATCTTCTCCACGGGACAGGAATAGAGATAGAACGGAACATCATATTCCCGGCACAGATTTTCTGCAAATGCCGCATCCCGCCCGGCTTCCGCGCCGCGCAGGTTATGGTTGACGTGGACAGCCAGCAGCGAAAAGCCAAGCGGCTCCTGCAGTTCCCGCAGCAGATGAAACAGGCAGACAGAATCCGCGCCGCCGGAGAGGCCGAGCAGCACGCGTTCGCCTGCCGTTACCATATGATACTGTTCCATAAAGGCTCTTACTTTCTCTCGCATCCTTCGTTTTACTCCTATTTTTCCAGATTCTGGCGACCAGAACCGTCATATCATCGTGCGCGGCAGCCGCCGAGGCGCAGCACGCGTTCCAAAAGCTCCCGGGCAAATTCCCGCGGCTCGCTGTTTTTCACTTCGAGAAGAAGCTGCTTCATCTGCTCCGTCCTGTCCCCGGGCAGCGCGTCCAGCACTCCGTCCGTCATCATCACAAGGTAATCACCGTCGTACAGCTTTTTCGTTGTGGTATCAAAATCCGTCTGGGAAACGAGACCTGCGGCAAGACTGGTCGACTCCACAACCTCCACCCACGTATCCCGCCTAAGGAACGTCGGCGATGCACCTCCTTTCAAAAAGCTGCAGACGCTGTGTAGAGATTAATCGAAGCAACATCAAACGTGGAAAACATCCCTTCCTTTGGCTGCAGCAGAAGCATCGAATTGATCATCCGTGCCGCCATGATCCGCGGGAATCCGGCGCGCAGGAACTGTTCAAACAGCTCCACCACCGTCTCGCTCTCCCTGTTTGCCTCGATCCCGGAACCCATGCCGTCCGACAGGCAGAGGACAAACTGGCCGTTTTCGCAGAGCACACTGTAATTGTCCCCGGAGATACTCTCCTGCTCCTTGGTGATGCGTCCCACACCGTAGAGAACCTGGAATTTCACATCCTCCTGAAACAGCACCGTCTGGTATTCTCCGCTTAAGACCTGTGCCCCGTCGCGTACCGCAACCATCGGGATTCCGCACAGGGAACCGATCAGTTCCGCCGTCTGGCGAAGCGTGATCCGGCAGTGACGGCCCGCTTTGACCGTCATATAGATCTGTAAATGCTCTTTCGGCCGCTCCTGGAGCCAGATTTTCTGGACGAAAGCCCCGTTTTTCTTCATCTGGCGGCAGATTTTTTCCGAGAGCTCGTCCGGCAGACTGTTGAGGCTGTACAGATCACACGCGGCGCGGTCCATAATCCCGGCGACTTCACTTAACTGTTCCGCCACCACGCGGCGGCTCTCCGCCACACGCCCCGACCAGAGCGCCGTCTGGCGTTCCTGCTGGTAGCGGTTCCAGAACAGTTCCAGAAAGCGGGAGCCGTTCAGGCAGGAGGCGTTCCATTCGCCTTTTGCACGGCTGATCTCGTCCTCATCCCCGTCGGCGATTGTCTGAAGAAGTTCCTGGCACCGCTCGCGCGTCAGGTTTCCGTACTGCTCCCAGCACCACGACGCCTTCGCACAGCGGCTGCAGACTTCCTGCTGTTCTTTTTCCAGAATCTTGTCCACCCGGCCCGTCTCCGGCATCACACTTTTTGACGGCATCTGGTAAAAGCTCTCTGCCAGAACGCGGAACGAATCGGCGTAGTGCTCCATCTGCAGTTTCTGCGGATGATTGTCATAGACGGCCGCTTCCCGGCGGCTTCTTCTGGCTTCCAAAAAAATTTTAGCCATGTCCCCTGCTGACAGCAATGCGCCGATCAGGAACATGGCAATGATCCACTCCGGCATGTTCCGCTCCTCCTCTCTTTGTTCTGGACTTCAAAGGGGACTGCGAAATCATGCCCTTTCTTTATCTGTTTTGTTTATTTCGACTGGGATTCTTTAAATAAAATCTCATTATCCTTTACCATGCCAAGTTTTTCTCTTGCCGTTTTTTCTATGTACTCATCGGTCTGCATGTATTCTTTCAAGGCGGTAATATCATCGGTGCGCTGCTTCTCCTCTTCAATCTGGCTGTCCAGACTGGAAAGACGGGATGCATTTGCATTGACCTTCTGCTGAAGGCTGATTCCCTTTACGGTAAGGACTGCAACCAGGCAGCACAGGACTATGGTAATTGAGAACTCTGTTGTACGGCTCTTCTTTCTGACTTTTTTCCTTCGGCCAGAATTCTTTTCTTCCCTTTCTTTCATTCTTTTCTTTACCCTTGCTTTCTATTTTCCAACCATCTGCAGCCAAACTATCTGTTGTTTTTCGTCCGCAGACTTGTTTCTTTTGTTCTTACATGTGTAGTTACATCTTACCGTTCTTCCCATGAAATTTCAACCTTTTTCTCCGTTTTTTCATACTTTTTACCAGCCATTTTCCTGGAAAAGCGAGGATTCGCCCTGCTTTTTTGATTCCCTTTGCCAGAAGTTCCGGAAGAAAGCGTCCAAACGATGCGTGGTACAATGCAGCGCCCCCAAGGATGCCGCCAAACAGATACCCACGGAGAATGCCGCTGTTCTCTCCGTAAATCCGTACAAACAGATACAGCGCTGCCGCAATCCAGTAGCAGAGGTCCTCTGCAGATACCGCCGCATGGCTGTGGCGGATCAGTTTCCGCGCTGTCTTGATCAGATCGTACCAGAACCCCAGGACTGCCCCCTGCCAGATGGAACAGGCGAGCAGAATCAGCTCCCGGGTGACATACGCACTCATTTTTACCGGAACAGCCGCGCAAGCGCAGACCCCTTCTTCTGCTGCGGCCCATGTTCCGTATAGACCAGGCTGTCGATGCTGCCTTCGATATCCGCCTCTCCCTTTTCCAGCTCCAGGCGGCCCACATGCAGCTCTTTTCCGCGGATGGTAAGAACACCGCAGACGGTCACGAGCAGAACTTCGTTCTCATCAAAGCTTTTCACATCCTGCACGCCGCCAAGAGAAAGTGTTTTCCGCTGTTCCAGCAAAAGGCGGTGCACCTGTTCGTTCATCTCCCCCATGCAAAAAACCTCCATACAATGGTCTATACACCCATTATATGAAGGTTTTCTCTTTTTATTCGCTGCACATGAATCCTGCCGCACTTCTTATAAGTAGCGGTAAAGCTCCTGTGCTTCTTCTTTTTTCACGGTTTCCTGCACATTCAGCACTTCTACCTGACGGATTTACTTCCGAACTGAATTTCCAGTACATCTCCTGCCTTGACCTGTGCGGATGCTTTTGCCGGTCTGTCATTGACGAGGACACGGCCTGCATCACAGGCTTCATTGGCTACGGTACGCCGCTTGATCAGTCTTGATACTTTTAAAAATTTATCTAAGCGCATAGATTTTTACTTAGTTCATCATGTCCTTTAAAGCTTTTCCTGCTTTGAATTTCGGAGTTTTGGAAGCTTTGATTTCCATGGTCTCGCCAGTCTGCGGATTTCTTCCTTCTCTTGCTGCTCTTTCGGATACTTCGAAGGTACCAAAGCCTACCAGCTGAACTTTCTCACCTTTCTTTAATTCTTCAGATACTACATCGATAAATGCTTTTAAAGCAGCCTCTGCATCTTTTTTGGATAAATTTGTCTGCTCAGCCATAGCTGCAACTAATTCTGTTTTGTTCATGAGTTTTACTCCTCCTGTATCTTACATTTGTTTTTTACATGGTACGCGGGCCCGCTGATACACACGACCTGCCCTGCCGGCTGTTTTTCTTCCGGATGATCAGTCTGTTACGTTGACCGGCTTTTTCGCGTAGCTGTATATATTTATATACTAATGCGTCTCTCTTGTCAAGAAAAAAGTCCCCCATACCAGCGGTTTTATGGCGATTTCTGCCAAAAACAGACTCTTTTCCACCGCACGGTTAAAAGAAGGATCCCTTAACAAACCGCAGCCAGTCTGCCTGCTGCGCATTAAGTGTTTTTAGTTTCTCCGTATTCCGCCCGGATATCCACGATTTTCTGCTTCCGTAGTAGCGGTTTGCCAGTTTCCAGTATTTCCACGGATAGGAAAGATAGAGGCGGAGTGTCTCGATTTCCCCCTCATCGAGCGGCCGTCTGGCACTGTAGGCGTTTAAGATCCGTTCTGCCGCGCGCTCGCTCCAGCCATGTTTTTCCAGAATTTTCCGCATAAAATAGCCAAGATCTGCCACCTGGAGATCGAAGTTCCACTTGTCGAAATTGACCGCCGTTTCGCCTCTGCCGTTTTCCAGCAGAATATTGTGCTGGCTGAATTCCCCGTGGCAGACGGCGCCTTCTTCGTCCGCCCGCTGCCGCAGTTTTTCATAGGAAGAAGCTTTCATTTCCGCGGCCGCCCGCTCTCCCTGTTCCAGATACGGACCGGCGCTTGCCAGCAGCAGTTTTTCGAACTCATTTTTCTTCTTTTTTGTCTGCAAATACTTTCGGATCTTTCGAATTTCCACATTGTGGCGGATGCACTCCTCCACGATGGATTTCCTCCGGTATTCCATTTTCACCGGCAGATGAGCTGCCGTATGTAGCCGCGCCAGCGCGTCCGAGGCGCGGATAAGATCCTCACTGTTTCCCGTCTCACATTCCCGGCCCGGTACCAGTTCCGCACAATGTACGTTCCTCCGTCGTCCCCGCGCGTTGCAAGCGCTCCCTCTTCGTTCCGCAGAATCTGATCGCACCGCAGGAGCCCCGACTCCGTGATGCGGCACTGTAGAAGATACCGCTGCTCCAGTTTTTCTGCCGCCGTCCCGAACTCGCTGATCAGCTTATCCCCCTGTTCGGTGTGGCACAATAAAGCGCCCCGCACCCGCATTGTGCCGGAAGCCGTAAGACCGTAATGGGACAGCACACTCAATCCATAATCATACAAGAGCCTGACTCCTTTCCCTGTTGTGATCGTTTTTGGGGTCACGATTCAATGTATGCGTATCCGCCCTGTGCCATGCATACTGGTTTCTGTTTTTTCTTTCATCCCAAAAGCAATGTTGAAAGTGTTTTCTTTTTCTCTTATTTTATTGTTTTTAATTTCACCGCATGGTAAAATATTCCAAACTTGACAGGATGAAAAACACCTGTTATGGGGTTCTCTAAAATCATTTTATTTTAAGGAGGGTTTTTATGATTTTCTTACCACAGCCATCTTCCCTTTCCTACGGAGAGGGCACCTTTACAATTCACTATGACAGCCGCATTTTTCTCGATTCCGAGAGCCCGGCTGAGCTTTTTTCTGCCGCACAGCTTCTGCAGCAGGAGATTGAGACACAGACGGGATTCCGTCCTGCCATCTGCCGCCGTCATCAGCCGGTGGGATCACACCTGATCTATCTGACTGCCTCTCCGGAATTATCCCGTGAGGCTTATACCCTCGCTGTCACACCGGAAAACATCACGATCTGCGGATCTCTGGAAAGCGGCGTTCTCTACGGCGTGCAGACACTCCGTCAGATGATCCGCCAGGCAGGTGCTGTTCTTCCAACCGTCCTGATCTCCGACAAACCGGCCATGGAAAACCGCGGCTTCTACCACGATGCGACCCGCGGACGTGTTCCGACGCTTTCCTATCTGAAACAGCTTGCCGACACCTTGAGCTTCTATAAAATCAATCAGCTTCAGCTCTACATCGAGCACAGCTATCTCTTCGACGATCTGACCGAGATGTGGCGCGACGATACGCCGCTCACTGCAGAGGACATCCTCGAGCTGGACCGTTACTGCAAGGGACTTGGCATTGATCTCGTTCCGTCGCTTGCAAGCTTCGGCCATCTGTACAAGCTGCTCTGCACGAAATCGTATGCACATCTGTGCGAACTGGAAGGCTCTGCTTCGGCTCCGTTCTCCTTCTATGACCGCCAGGCGCACCATACGCTCGATATCACAAACCCGGAGAGCCTCTCCCTTGCCAAACACATTCTTTCCGAATATATGCAGCTCTTCTCCTCGAAGTATTTCAATCTCTGCGCGGATGAAACGTTTGACCTTGGAAAAGGGCTTCCCGCGCACTCGCCGAGGAAAAGGGAACCACCGTCATCTACACCGAGTTTGTGACAGAGCTTGCCAACTATATCACTGAATCCGGCCGCACGCCGATGTTCTGGAGTGATGTCATCAGCCAGGAGCCGGAAGTTTATCATCTCCTGCCGAAGAACCTGATCTGCCTCCACTGATTATGCGTCAAATGTTTCATCGGAGCGTCTGACCCGCCTTGCCAATTCCGGTGCCGAGCATCTGTATGTGTGCCCGGGCGTACAGGGATGGAACCAGCTCATCAACAAGTATCATGAGGCGTATGAAAACATTTCCAGAATGGCGCGCTACGGCCACGAATGCCATGCGATGGGACTTCTGAACACTGACTGGGGCGATTACGGCCACATCAATCACCCGGACTTCTCCCGCATCGGCATGATCTACGGCGCGGCGTTCTCCTGGAATGCAGACATTCTGCCGGAGGAGGAAATCAACCGCCAGATTTCCGTGCTGGAATTTGGTGATGCTTCCGGAAAACTCGTTTCCGTGCTCGATCTTCTCTGCCATCAGGATGCGTATCCGTGGCGCACTGCCGTTATGGTACAGGAAGCACTCGAACTGCATCAGGACAAAGAAGAGGCTGCCGAACTGCTCCGCTCCTGCGCGGAAGGCGATGCGGATGCAGCAAATGCTTCAATCGACGCGCTCTGCGCCGTTCTGTACGAGAAAGCCGGCACCGTCCGCCCGGAGAACCGTCCGATGATCTATGCGTACCTGCTCGCCGCAGACGGCCTGAAAGTGCTGAACCGCCTGCTGCCGTTCCTGCGCGCTTCCCTTCTTTCCGAGGGCACTCTGCCGGAGAAAGAAGACTGTTTTGCACTCGCCGGAGATCTCGAACGGTGGCTGCACAGCTATAAAGAGCTGTGGCGCACCGTCTCCAAGGAGAGCGAACTGTACCGCATTGCCCATGTGTTCTGCTGGTATGCGGATCTGCTGCGTGATCTGAACGTATAAAACCAGCAAAAAACAAAAGAGAGCCGGGGACGGATTGTTCTGTCCCCGGCTCTCTTTTGTTTGCCGTTTTGGCTTTACAGCAGTGTTTTTACGTACTCTGTCAGGTATTCTTTTGTATTCTTCGCCGGATCTTTCATCACTTCTTCCAGCGCCGCGTTCAGGCATTCGCCGATTTTCGGGCCTTTTGGGACACCGAGTTCCATCAGATCTTTGCCGGAAACGGCCAGCATTTTCAACGTAAAGCAGTCGCCGTTATCGAGAATTTCTCTGACGCACTCCCTTACCTTTCCGATCCGTTCCAGGGTTTTCTCCCGCTGGTACAGGCTTTTGGCCATCGTATCGGCTTCCTGCACGATCATCAGTTTTTCGAACAGCTCCGGGCCGAGTTTGTTCAGAATACGGCGGATCACCGGTTTCTCCGGAGCCATGCGGCAGTCATGCCAGCGGATCAATGCTGCGACCTGGCGGATGGTTTCGTTGTCGAATTTCAGACGGCGCAGAATCGCTTTCGCCATTTTCTCCCCCGCCGGTGCGTGGCCTTTAAAATGATCGATGCCAGCTCATCCGTTGTGCGGCACGCCGGTTTTGCAATGTCGTGGAGCAGCATCGTCCAGCGCAGAATCGGATCTGCCGGAACGTGCTGCAGAGCGGCAATCGTGTGCTCACCGACATTATAGCAGTGGTGCGGATTGTTCTGCGGCGTTTTCATCAGTTCATCAAACTCCGGCAGCACAATTTTTGTAATACCCGCCTCATAGACGGCCTCCATGTACTCCGGCCGCTTCGAGATCAGCAGTTTATTCAGTTCCACACGGATCCGCTCGGCGCTGATTTTTTCAAGCGTCGGCGCGAGTGCTATGATGGCATCCAGTGTTGCCGGATCGAGTTTGAAGCCGAGCTGTGCGGAAAAGCGGAGGGCACGCAGGATCCGCAGTGCATCCTCACTGAACCGCTCGGTCGGATTTCCGACACAGCGGATGACTTTGCGCTGTAAATCCCTGATTCCATCGAACAGATCCACAAGCCCCTCTTCGTTGTTGTATGCCATCGCATTGATCGTAAAATCACGGCGGCGCAGATCCTCGGCGAGGCTGGAGGTAAAGACCACTTCTTTCGGATGGCGGCCGTCCTCATACTCTCCGTCGATGCGGTACGTCGTGACCTCGTGCGCGCCGCTTCCGGCCAGAACTGTTACCGTTCCGTGCTCCAGTCCCGTATCCACGGTGCGGTCAAAAATTTCTTTTACCTGCTGTGGGGAAGCAGAGGTTGTAATATCCCAGTCGTCCGGCTCCCGCGCAAGAATCGTATCGCGCACACAGCCTCCGACCGCGTACGCCTCGAAGCCTTTCGCATGCAGGGAATCGATTACCATATTTACGCTTGGCGGCATTTTTATCTTCAAATTTGTTATCTCCTTTTTCTAAATCTGCTTTTCCAGTATAGCAGTTTCCTTTTTTTACCGCAAGTGTGGTTGCGGTTGTATTTTGGGGATTGCATGTGTATAATAGAGGTTAATAAAATTCGAAAGGGGATTTACATTTTTATGAAACTGGATCGTTACCGAAAATATGTCCGGGCCGGCGTTACTGCCTTTCTGGTACTTGCAGCGTCCATGATTTTTTACTACCTGCTCTTCCACCAGACTTCTGTGCGGACCGCCTTTCACAATGTCCTCAACATTCTCTCCCCCCTGATTGCAGCCCTGATTCTCGCCTATGTGATCAGCCCGATCATTAACTTCATAGAACAGCGGATCATCGCCAGACTCTTTGCCCGGCACGGAAAAACACAGTCGGTACGCTGTAAAAAGCTTGCGCGGGCGCTTTTGATTCTTCTGACGTACGTCTCCATGCTTTTCGCGCTGTACGGACTCATTGCGACCCTGATCCCGGAGCTGTTCTCAAGTATCACAAACATCGTCTCCAACTTCTCCAACTACGCAAACAACATTCAGGATTTTGCCACAAAAGTGCTGGCGAATTACCCGGAGATGCAGCAGACGGCAGACCAGTACATCTCCACGTTCTCCGCAAAGCTTTCCAACTGGCTGACCAATGACCTGATGCCGATGCTCCGTACGTTCCTTCTGAACCTCTCCGGACAGCTCGTCAACATGGTTACGTTTTTCAAAAACATTCTGCTTGGCGCGATCGTTGCGATCTACATGCTGTACAACAAGGAAAGCTACATTGCCAAGCTGAAAAAAGCAGTCTACGCGCTGCTCGGTCTGGATCACGGAAATGCCGTGATCCGCGACTGCCAGTATGTGAACCAGGAATTCAGCGGGTTCCTCGTTGGAAAAGTCATCGATTCGATCATCATCGGTGCCATCTGCTATCTTGTGACGAGCCTGATCGGCACCCCGTACGCACTGCTGGTCAGCGTAATCATCGGTGTGACGAATATCATTCCGTTTTTCGGCCCGTTCCTCGGCGCCGTTCCGTGTCTTCTGCTGATCCTTCTGATCGACCTCTGCAGGCACTGTATTTCCTGATTTTCGTCGTTCTCCTGCAGCAGTTTGACGGAAACTTCTTAGGGCCGAAAATCCTCGGCGAGACGACCGGCGTGTCCAGCTTCCTTATCATCATCTCGATTCTGATCGGCGGCGGCTTCTGGGGTGTCTTTGGCATGATCATCGCCGTTCCGGTCTGTGCCATTATCTGCACGGTCTGCCGCAACTTCGCCAATCGTCGTCTTGAAAAACATCACCTGCCGGATGACGATGCGTTTTACTTCCACATGGACCACATTGATCCGGAAACGAGACAGGCGATCCCATATCAGAAAAAGAAGATCGACGAGGCCGAAGTCTTCCACTTCCCGGGCTACCGGCTGCGCAAAGCGCTGACAAAGCTGGCCACGGAAGAGTCTCCGGTTGATGCGCCGTATACACCGGCAAAGCCTTCGACCGAAGAGAAAAACTCAGATTCTTCCGATTCCGATCAAAAATAAATCGTATCTTACAAAAATGCTTCTGTACAGACTGTTTCCATTCTGCACAGAAGGCATTTTTTTATTTTTGCTTTTTATTTCTCGATTACAACCGTGCTGAGTGTCTCTGCCGGAAGATCGACACGCATGATATGTCCGTTGACACGCAGGAAGCAGCCGGAATCCTCTTTTGTGCGGTTCAGCAGGATCACAACGTAGCTTCCGTCTGGATTGACTGCGGCCGTTACATCTAGGTTTGCTCCGTATTTGCTCCAGCCGATGCGTTTTGCACCCGGAGCAATATATTTGGAAATATGGCCGATGTAGTGGTACATGATCGGTTTGCGGTAATGGAAATCATCATCCACAATCAGACCTGAGGTGAATCCCATCGGTACGTGGCGCGGGCCGCCGTCTTTGTCTACGAGGAAGTTCCAGTCGATCCAGCGGTTCATGCCGGCGTTCAGGTTTCCGATCATATCGTGTGCATAATCTGCGGCGTCAAGGTAATCGACGTACTCTGGTGTCTGGAAGTTCACCGGTCCGAAACCACCGCCGCCAAAACCTATTCTGCCCGGCATGTGAAGGGCACAGCACTCGGAAAGCATGAAGGTTTTGTCCGGGTATTTCTGTTTCATCAGCTCAACAGCCTCGAAGTGGTCGCCGGAATACCAGTGGAATGCGATACCGGCTACCATGTCCATGGTCTCCTCGTCAAGGACGGTCAGAACGTGCTCGATCATACGCTCTTTGTTGTGATCCCAGATGAAGATGCCGATCTTGTCCGTCAGGCCTGCTTTTTTCATCTCCGGATACAGATAATCTTTCAGGTAGGTTTTGGACTCTTCCGGTGTCCATACGCAGCTGTCCCAGGTGGTAGCCGCTACGGTCTCGTTCTGCAGGCTCAGCATCGTCACCGGGATTCCCTCATCGAGGTATGCCTGCAGATATTTTACGACGTATTTTGCCCAGCTTCCGTAATACTCCGGTTTCAGGCTGCCGCCGTGGTTTCTCTGCGGAATCTCTTCCGGAACCGGCATTCCCATTGCACCGTAAACAGCAGCATCATTCTTTGCGATCTTCGGTGCAGTTTTCCACTGATACGGCGGAGACCACGGCTCATCAGAACACTGATCGGCTCTGCGGAGATTTCGATGGCTTTTTTCAGCATCGGAAGGACATATTTGCGGTCGCGGTCGATCGAGAAGGTTGCCAGATCCGGGTCTGCGATCGGGTCTGCGACTGCCTGATACTCCTCAAGGGAATAGTCACAGCTGTCGATCGGCACGCGGACAAATCTTGCATGAAGGCCGTCCGGTCCGAAAATATCCTGTAATGCCTGATTCTGTGTTTCCTCATCCATACGGGACAGCAGGTATGCGCTGCTCTCGGTCATGGCGCCGCCGAAGCCCTCGATGGTCTGGAACGCAAAGTCCGGATACAGGTTGATGACGTTCGACTCAATCATTTTTACGCTCTTGGACTCGTCTTCCGGTGCCAGCGCTTTTTCCCAGGTTTTTGCTTCCCCTTTTACATGGTACGTTGTAATCTGTTTTGCTTTCATTTTCCACACTCCATTTTTCACATGTTTTGCGGCATTTACTGAAAATCCGCTGTTTCATGCTTCCACTATACCATGCTCTCTTCTTCTTGTTTAGTGCCTTTTTCGGCAGAAAATCAGGGCATTTCCGCTTTTCTGATTCTTACCCACTGGCCCATCGGGCGGTCTCCTTTTTCCTTTTCATACCGCTTCTGCATTTCCTTCATGCTGCAGCCGTACCGCTCCTTAAACAGACGCGACACCGACTTGTAGTTTTCGCAGCCGTGTTTCGGCAGAAGTTCCATGATCCGCGCCTCGGGATGCTGCAGGTCGCGGCAGATCCGGTCGAGCCGGATTTCATACAGATACTGGTAGACCGTCAGACCGAGGTACCGTTTCAGAAGCTTCGACAGATAATTCGGCGTATAACCAAAGTGCTCCGCGACCTGCGCCACCGTCAGCTTTTTGGCGTAATGCTCCTCAATATACCGCATGACCTCGCGGATCTGCTGTACGGCCTTCTGATTCTGCGGAATGTGTTCTTTTCCGATCCGCACCGCATAGTCCACCAGTAAGCGGTACAGCGCTTCAAGAAGAAGGCTGTCGAATTTTAACTGATACCCTTCTTTCTGCGCACCGTACACCTCGTCCATCTCCCGGAGAACTGCTTTGAATTCTGCGAGTTTTTGTTTTTCCGCCTCACTGGCCGGTCTTTCATCCACAACAAAGTAAAGATGATCGTAACGCTCCATGTACTGCAGCAGCATCTCGTACGGAACCTGCAGGACGATGGCCTGATTCGGATAGGCTGTCACGGCGTGGATCGTGCCGGAGTTGATGACGAGAAGTTCATCTGCCCCGATCTGCCGCTCGCCGCCGTCACCGAAACGCACTTTCAGACGGCCTTCCAGAAGATAAATGATCTCCAGATCGTTGTGCCAGTGCGGCGGGTTGCTGTAGCCGCCGTCGTCGATGCTGTGGAAAAAGCGGATGCCGATATCCCCGTTTGCCGTAATCCATTCGAAATTGCTCTCCATGGTGCCCTCCCGTTTCTTGTCTTTTCGTGTATACAGACGAAGCGCGTCTGAACTTTCTGTTCGTTCAGGCGCGCTCCTTCTATTATCTTTTCTGCTACAGGGACATGGTAATTTCCCGCCCTGTGCGGTGGTATTTCTGAAAAGTGACTCCGGACGCCTTCATCATCCGTTTCGATGCGATCACGGACGGGGTGTCCGCGTACTTGTCGCAGTCGTAGATCACCGTTTTGATTCCCGCCTGGATAATCGCCTTGCAGCACTCATTGCATGGGAACAATGTCACATACAGCTTGGCTCCCTCGAGGCTTCCGCCGCGGTAATTCAGGATGGCGTTCAGTTCACTGTGCGTTGTGTAAAGATACTTGTTTTCCAGCGGATTTTCACTTGTCTTTCCCCACGGGAACTCGTCGTCCGAGCAGCCTCTCGGGAAACCGTTGTATCCCATGGACAGAATCTTGTTGTCCTCGCTCACAATGCAGGCTCCCACCTGTGTGTGCGGATCCTTCGAGCGCATACCGGCAAGCTGGGCAACTGCCATGAAATATTCATCCCAGGAAATATAATCCTCTCGTTTATCGCTCATACCCATTTCCCCTGTGTTTTCTTAACGTACTTTGCTTCCGCTCTTATTTCGTACCGAAGATACGTCTCCGGCATCGCCGAGGCCTGGTACAATGTAGCCGTGCTCGTTCAGATGGTCATCCAGTGCTCCGACAAAAACATCGACATCCGGGTGAATCTCATGCATTTTCTCGATTCCTTCCGGAGATGCGATGATGCACATGAAGTGGATCTTCTTTGCGCCTTTTTCTTTCAGCATGGTGATGGCTGCCGTTGCAGAACCGCCTGTTGCCAGCATCGGGTCGGTTACAAATACTTCACGGCTTGCGATGTCTGACGGAAGTTTGCAGTAATACTCAACCGGTGCCAGGGTTTCCGGATCACGGTACAGACCGATGTGTCCGATTTTTGCTGCCGGAATCATAGCCAGCATACCTTCTACCATACCAAGACCGGCACGGAGGATCGGCACAACTGCCATTTTCTTTCCTTCGAGCTCTTTTACGGTTGTTTTGCAGATCGGGGTTTCAATTTCAACGTCTGTGAGCGGCAGCTCTCTGGTTGCCTCGTAGCACATCAGCATTGCAATCTCGCTGATCATCTCGCGGAACTCCTTGGAGCTTGTGTCTTTCTTTCTGATAATACCGATTTTGTGCTGGATCAGCGGGTGATCCATGATGACTGTTCTTGCCATTTTCCCTTCTCCTTTGTTTTGTTCAAAATTTATTCATTTTCGCCTTCATGCTCAATCAAGTGAATACGGCGTTCGTGACGCTCTTCTCCGGAAAATGGAGTGTTCAGGAAGGTTTCTACGATTTTGATTGCAAGGCCAGGGCCTACAACACGTCCTCCCATCGCCAGTACGTTGGCATCGTTGTGCAGGCGGGTTGCCTCTGCGCAGAAGCAGTCGGTGCAGAGTGCTGCACGGATTCCTTCCATTTTGTTTGCCGTGATAGAAATGCCGATTCCGGTTCCGCAGATCAGGATTCCCTTATCACACGTTCCGTTCTGGATCGCATGGCCTACTTTTCTGGCGTAAACCGGATAATCAACTGCCTCGTTGCTGTAGCATCCGAAGTCCTGATATTCCAGTCCCTGTTTGTCCAGATATGCTTTTACCTCCTGCATCAGCTCATATCCGCCGTGGTCGCATCCTAAAGCTATCATTGTTCTTCCTCCTCTTTCAGCCGCGCAAGAACACCTTCAATCAGGAATTCCAGCGCTTCATAACATTTTCCGTATTCGGTAAGCGGTTCCCCGTAAAGGGCGGGGATGTCTCCTGCCAGCCGCAGAAATCCGGCGATCGTCTGCAGATGGGGCGCATCCGGGAAGTCCTCACGGATCTTTTCCCTCTGACTGTCCTCCATCACAAGAAGCAGCGTGTCGTCGTTGATGTCCTCCTCGGTAAGCGGTGTGGTGGTGTGGTCTTTGGCCGAAAGCCCGTTGCGCGCAAGCACTGCCTCTACCTTCTGGTTGACCGGCTGCGGAAACAGAACGACAAGCCCGCGGGAACCAATTTCCATCGGCCACGGAAGCTCTTTGCTCTGCAGAATCGCCTTCGCCATCGGTGCGCGCGCGGTATCGTCCGCGTCCACAAATAAAATCCTGCTGTAATGTTTCACTGTTATACCTCTGCTACTTTGTGGCCTGCGGCTTTTAACAGGCGGTTCATGATCGCCTGCCCCATACGCGGGGTGTCGAAAGCCTCGGAATAAATCACTTCCACGCCGTCCTCATCGAAGTCGCGCAGAATCGCAAACAGGTGATGCGCGATCGTCTCATCTTCGGCGCGCAGCCCGATGCTCTTGATATCTCCTGTGGTGTACTGCTCCCGTGTCTCATCGGTGCAGATTACGCCCACTTTCTTTCCTGCCTTTTCCTGTTCTGCGGCAAGGCGGTTGATTTCCGGAATCACCCGTTCCATCTCGCCCTGGATAATCGTAAGGTCTGCCTTCGGCGCATAATGTTTGTAGCGCATGCCCGGTGCCTTCGGACGCACATGGCTGTCCTCCGCAAGGATTCCCGGATCGACACGCACGGTTCCAAGCACTTTTTCCAGCATCTCTTTGTTGTAATAGCCCGGGCGGAGAATCGTCGGAATCTCCTCTGTAAAATCGACGATGGTGGATTCGAGGCCGATCTCGCGTCTCCTCCGTCGATGATACAGTCAATTTTGTCCCCAAGGTCCTCGATCACATGCTCGGCTTTCGTCGGGCTCGGCCGGCCTGATGTATTGGCGCTCGGCGCTGCGATGAAGCCGCCTCCGGCTAAGATCAGTGCGTTTGCCACTTTGTTGCTCGGGTAGCGCACGGCTACGGAGGTAAGGCCTCCCGTCGTCTCGAGCGGAACGGCATTTGTTTTCTCAAAAATCATCGTCAGCGGTCCCGGCCAGCATGCGGCTGCCAGTTTGCGTGCACTCTCCGGCACGTTTGCCGCTACGGTTTCGAGGTCCTCCATTCTTCCGATGTGGACGATCAGCGGGTTGTCCGACGGACGGCCCTTTGCCGCATAAATTTTCTCAGAAGCTTTGGCATCCAGCGCATTTCCGCCAAGACCATATACGGTCTCGGTCGGGAATGCCGCCAGACCGCCGTTTTTCAGAATCTCTCCTGCTTTTTCGATCGCGCTCTGATCTATGTTATCTTCTGTCATCCTGGCAATCCATGCCTCATATGTTTCTTCCTTCTTTCCATCTGTTCCAGCGCACAGTGTTTCCATCTGCGCACACTGTTTTGATTATACCATTTTCCGGCGCAGTTGAAAACCCTTGATTTAAAGAAGCTCTTTTAACTGAGCCGTGCGGTACGCCTCGATCAGTTCCTTTAATTCACGGATGCGCTGCCGGATCTGCCGTCCCTGATCCGTATCGCCGACTAACTGGCGCTTCATGTTGTACCGCACCGCCACCTGGCGGGAGACAATATCCTTCTCCTCCTGGATTGCTTTTTCCGTCGATTCAAACGGCTCGTGCGCGGTGAGGCTGAGGCCGTACGAGTTGTAAATCAGCGTGTAACCCGCGATGCCGGTTTCTTTGTGGTACGCCCTGCAGAAGCCGCCGTCGATGATCAGCACCTTGCCGCCGCATTTGACCGGGCTTTCACCGGCACTCTGGTGTACCGGGACGTGGCCGTTGATAATATGTACATTTTCACCGGCAAGCCCGAACTCCTGTAAGATCCGGTCCGCCGTCTCCTCTTTCTCGATCAGGCGGTAATACGCGTTTTTCACCTCGGTCCAGGTCTCTTTTTCTGCGAGGAAATACCGCTCAAATGTTGTCATCTTGTCGCGGCCGTACAGCGGGGAATTCGGCGCGGTCCACAGATACCACAGCGTATTGCGGCCCTGCTCCCGTTTTTTCGGATCGCGGCTTACAAATGCGCGGCGCACGTTGTGCTCGAGAATATCGTACAGTGCTTTTCCCTTGTATTTCTTTCCGTCGACCTGTACCTCTTTTAAGGTGCCGTCCTCATTCATCGGCATGCAGCCGTGGTACAGCAGATTTCCATTGTAGACGCGGTAGAGGCTTCCTTTTTTGAGCAGGAAATCGACGTGCGCCTGCAGTTTTTCGCTGTTTCGGAAGGCGAAGATCAGCTTATCGAGCACTTCTGCCTCTTTTTCTGTCAGCTCGTCCGGATGCGCCGGGTCGATCGTCGGAAAGCTCTTGTCGCGCAGAGCATACGTTTTCTCCCCAATCGCCACCGTTCCGTTCTGGTAATCGATCTTTTCCAGCAGACGGCGGTTTTCCATGCCGTACTCCGGGTTCTCACGGATCAGACGGTTCTCGAGCTTTAACTGCATTACGGTGATGGCCTTGTGCATGCGGCGCTCCAGCATCTGCTGGGAATTTCCGCTGTCCTCGCCGCCTTTTGCGGCAAAGCATTCGCACGGATCATCGCCGTACGTCTCGAGAGCAAAGGTGGCAAGCGGAAGCATATTGATGCCGTAGCCGTCCTCCAGCACATCGAGATTGCCGTAGTGGAGGCAGATACGGATCGTGCTGGCCACGCACGCCGGCTGGCCGGTCGCAGCGCCCATCCAGAGCACATCGTGGTTGCCCCACTGGATATCGAGGGAATGGTAATTCATCAGGCAGTCCATGATTTTATACGGCTCCGGACCGCGGTCAAAGATGTCGCCGATGATGTGGAGATGATCAACAACGAGCCGCTGAATCAGCTCTGCCACGGCAATGATGAAGTTCTCGGCGCTTCCGATTTCGAGGATAGTCTGGATGATCGCCTCGTAGTATGCTTCTTTGTCGAGCACCTCCGGCTTTTCGGTGATCAGCTCCTCGATGATATAGCCATAATCCACCGGCAGGGCTTTCCGCACTTTGGCACGGGTGTATTTGGAAGAAACGATTTTGCAGACGTCGATCAGGCGGTACAGCATGACCTTGTACCAGTCATCGATGTCCTCCTGCTGCTTTTTCTCCATCTCCAGGCGCTCTCTCGGGTAATAGATAAGGGTTGCAAGCGCACGTTTTTCCGAAATGCCGAGCGTGTGGCCGAAGACATCGTCAATCTTCTTTCGCACGGCACCGGAACCGTTGCGGAGTACATGAGAAAAGGCTTCGTATTCGCCATGAATATCCGAAAGGAAATGCTCCGTGCCTTTGGGAAGGTTGATAACGGACTGCAGATTGATGATTTCGGTCGCTGCTTTTTCGATGGTCGGGTACAATTCTGCGAGATATTCCAGATAATTTTTTTCGTTTTCCATGAGGACCTCCTGCCTGGGTTGTTTTTTCTTATTTTATAACGAACTCCCCTTCGGCACAACCCTTTTTCTTCTTTCGATACACCGGGTGCGTCCCCTCATGGAAGATATAATAGCTCACATAGTCCGTAAGAAAAATCCCAACCGCCGAGAGCAGATACCAGATCCCGAAAAACCACGGCAGATTAATCCTTCGCAGAGGGAAAACGGCAGCGTACTATAGTCCCACATGCGGTAATGCAGCACCCTCAGGGAAAACATCCCCGAATACAGCTCGATGGCCGTAATCAGGACGGCGGATACCATCATCTGAAACGCCAGCGGAAAGCGGCGCAGCCCGGCGTCTTCCAGCATTCCGATTCCTGCAAGGGACAGTCCTCCGGCAATACCCATCAGGCGGAAGCTGTAACCCCGGTAGGTGACTTCGATGGCAACATAAATACAGTAGCCCAAAAGAAAAAACAGCAGATACTTCTTCGCTTTCATTCGTTTTTCTCCCATTCTAATTGAGAATCTTTTCTCTTATTCCCAGTATCTCTGTCTTTTCTCTTTTTATCCGCTTGCATTTTTTCTTTTCCATGTTACAATACTTTCATGTTTCGAAAGAAGTTTCGAATAGAAAGGACAGAAAAAAGAATGGCATTTAACCCAATGAAGTTAATGGAATTAAAAAATCTGAGAGACCGTTTCGCCCAAAACCACCCGAAGTTCGTAAAATTCATGGGCGATCTCGCATCCTCGCAGATCGAGGAGGGAACGATTCTCGAAGTCACGGTGAAAAAACCGGACGGCCGAACGATGGTTTCCAATATCAAGGTGACTGCTTCGGATCTTGAAATGCTGCAGGCAATCAAACAGATGTAACATATTTTTCGTGGCAAAAAGCCGCTTTCGACGAGCGGCAGGCTTTTGGACGCACGGTATTCCTCGAGATACTGCGTCACCGTCTTTCCCGTCATTTTCCGGAAGAGGCGGCAGCAGACCTCGCGGGACAGATGCACCTGCTCACCAAGCTTTTCGAGCGAAATCACGGATTCTTACCATTACTCCGATGCATTCCTGACGATCGAAGCTCCGTTCTACTTCCTGCTCGGCCTTCTCGCGTCTACCGCACCTCGATTCAGAGTATGCAGAACGGACGCGCACCGTTTACCGCATGCATGATCGAGCTTGTGATGCGTCTTGCTGCTACCGTCTGGCTGTCACGCTTCTTAGGCTACACTGCCGTCTGCATCGCAAGCCCGCTTGCCTGGTTCGGTGCAATTGCACTGCTGATTCCAGTCTACTATCGGATGATGATGAAGCCTGTAAAAACAGTGTAATCAAAATTGGTCCACCGGATATTGATATGCCTGGCAACGCAAAACCCGGAATCCTTTCGCTCCTCTTCTGAGGTCTTGAAAAGATTCCGGGTTTTTTATTTTGCTGTTTTCTCTTCCCAGATTGTCTCCAGATTTTTTCCATCAATCCAGATACAGCGGTACACCCGCTTCATCTGCTCATCCAGTTCCGCTTCCCGGTCAGTCTTTACAATCACATGGCCGATCCGGTCAGTTCCATCTGCCATGCAGAAACTTCATGCCCCTCCGGATAATCCAGACAAGCTCCAGCCCTTCCTGACGCAGACGTTCGACCTGATCCCGGTCGATTTGTGTGATGGTTCCGCTTACCGGACTCAGCAGCAGTTTTGCCATGCACGGGCAGCTTTCCGTCTGCTGAAAATCCGTTTCTTCCCCGAGGGCGCTTTTGATCATCTGCTCATAAAAATCAAATCCGTAATACGTTGAAATCAGTTCCGGAATGCAGGTTGCCCCGGTTCTTCCGCCCATTTCAATGATCCAGACCTTCTCTCCGTCCACAAAGACATCCGCATTGACAGAGCACTGATCGGCACCGGATGCGGTGACGGCCAGCTGCATCTGGCGGGCAATTTCTTCCCGCAGTGCCCCGCTGCATCCATACGGAAATGCGTGGCCGACCGGAACGGTCGTGTGTGCACCGCGGTATACAAATTTCGTGTGCGGTGCCAGAAAGACCAGTTTGTGGTTCTGCACAAATCCATCCACGCCGATCTCCGTTCCGCGGAGGAATTTTTCAACCAGCACATAATCTCTTGCCGAACCGTTTCTCGCATTTTCATACGCTTCTTCGATCTGTCCGGAATGCTCCACCACGGTAATTCCGCGGCTTCCTGAACTGTCCACCCGTTTTACGACAACCGGGTATCCAAGCTGTTCTGCGGCTTTTTGTGCCTCCTCTGCGCTTCTTACCCGCATCCCGTCTGCCGCGGAAACGCCGCCCTGCCGGAATGCGTCTTTCATCTTTGCCTTATCGGTCAGAATTTCCGCCGCCTCATACGGAATGCCGGACAGATGCATCTTTTCACAGACATAGCCGATTGTGCTGACGGCCACATCGGTTCCCGATGTACAGATTCCGTCGATCTGTTCTTTTTCCGCCGCCGCAAGAATCGCTTCTTTATCCCGCGTATTCAGTTCATAAATTTTATCTGCAAGTGCAAACCCCGGATAATCGCCGGGAATACTCACTACGATCGTGTAAAGACCCATTCTGCGTGCAGTCCGGATCAGCGGCACCTGGTAAATACCGGCACCTAAAATCATGATTTTTTCACTTTTTTTCTTCCTCATCAGATACGTTAATAGTTTCCCGCACAATATACTGCGGCGTGCGGTTCAGAATCAGAATCATCTTTCCGAGGTATTCTCCGATGATACCGAGCACCATCAGAATCAATCCGGAAAAAACAACGATGGCGCAGATCGTCGAAGACCAGCCAACCATCACGGTCGGATTGATGAGCTTTCGGATGGCAATCATGATGGCTGCCAGAAAACCGCCGGCTGCAGAAACTCCGCCGAGAACGGACGATATGCGAAGCGGAATTACAGAATAGTTCCAGTAGGCAAGCCACAATTTGATCAATTTCTTTAACGTATAGTTGGAAGTTCCCACTGCACGTTTGAAATGCTCCACCTCTACATTTCCGATTTTGTGTGTCGTGCGGTAGAAAATGCCGTCAATATAGGGATTGAAGCTGTCGTATTTTACCACCTCGTCCTTGATCTGGCGGGTAATCATCCAGAAATTGCTGGAAACGATGTCTTTTGGCCGTCCGAGAAGAATCCGGGAGGAAACTTCGTTCAGTTTGCTGGTGACATTTTTCAGGAACGAATTTTTCCGTTTCGGATAGCAGCCGTAAACCAGATCGTATCCTTCTTCCATCTTGTGGATCAGTTTGCTGATCTGGGACGGATGTGTCTGCATGTCATCGTCCATGCCGAGAATAAAATCTCCTTCGGTGTAGTGGAGTGCCGCCATCAGCGCATTGTGCTGGCCGAAATTGCGCAGCAGGTTGATGCCCTTGACATTCTGATACTGCTCACCGAGCTTCTTGATCTCCCCATACGTATTGTCTTTCGGGGAACCGTCGTTCACCAGGACAAATTCGCAGTCATATCCGTCCATTTTCTTGAATTCTTCCATCACCATCTCTACAACTTTCCGGATCGTTGCCTCGGAATTGTAGCATGGGATGACTATTGAAATCAGTTTCATTTTTTTCCTCCATCGGTATCGTTCAGAATGCAGTCATAGAACAGCGGCGTGCCTCCGGTATGGATAAAAGCACATCGCAGTCCTGTAACTGATGTTCTTCTATGTACTGCTTCATTCCCCAGAATGCCTTTCCGGTGTACGTCGGATCCAGCGGAAGGCCGTTCCGGCAGAACTCTTCCCGGATCACCTGTAAAATCCGCTCATCGTACTGGCCGTATCCGCCCTGGCGGTATCCCATTTCCAGATGAAGTTCACTCTCCCATCCTTCCGGCAGCACGAGATGATTCTTCGCAAAATAATCGGAAATGCCGCTCTCCATGATGCGGATGGCTCGGTCGTACTCGCGGGATGAAATCGAAAGGCCGATGATCTGCTCCGTTCCCTGCTCGAGCAGTTTTCCGCTTACCAGGCCGCACTGGGTCGAGCCGGTTCCGGATGCTGCAAAGATATGAGAAAAAGAAATGTTCTGTTCTTTCTCCCACGCAAGAATCTCGCGGTAGCCGTCCACGTAGGCCTGTACCGGTGTGCCTTCATTGCCCGTTCCGAATTTATCCCCGAAAATATAATATGGGTGATATCCCTCTTCTGTCAAACGGTTCATCGTCTTCTCGACGGTCTGTGCAATCTCTGTTTTTCTGCACGGAATGACTTCGGCTCCGAGCCATTTCATCAGACGGCTGTTGTTTGTTTCGATCGGTTGTTCCTCGTTTTCTTCGGAAGAACAGATCATATAGCATGGAATTTTCTCGGCACAGCACAGATTGGCCAGCACGCGGCAGAGGTTGGATCTGCTGTTTCCGTAAATGATCATGCAGTCTTTGTTTTTCTCCTGCATGTCACGGAAAAAGGCGCGTCCGATCCGCACTTTGTTTCCGCCCAGGGAAAATGGGAGAAGATCCTCTCTCTTGCAGTACAATCGGACGTTTCTGTCATTTGGAAATTCCAATTTCTGAATTGGTGTCTGTATCATTGCTTTTCCTCTTTTATTCTTGTTTCAACTTACAGTCGGTATTTTCACGGAGTCTGACATGTCGAAAATAGTTCGACTGTGACTTGCCTCATGTCAGTGGAGGATACCGATTTTTCTCCGCCCGCCACTGCCGTTATGTTTCTTTTAACAATTCATCCCACCGCTTTAGAAGCTGGGGACTTCTTGTCTACTGGTGTTAAATTCCGGCATGTACCGGAAGCTTTTCCCTATTATAGACTATTTTTCTCTGCGTGGCAAGCCGTGCCGGAAACAGGAAAAGTCCGCCGGTTTTTGTTTTCACATCTGCCGACGGGCTTTGGGGATTTTTTACGTATTCTGTTTTTTCGTCCGGGATCTGTTCAGGCTTCCTGCGGTGCGGCAAGATTGGCCACAATCCGCGCCACCTGGGCTATCTCCGGGATTTTTGTGTACTCGGCGCAGCTGTGTACCTGATTCATCGAGGTTGCGATGACAAGCCCTTCGATGCCGTGCTGCGCGAAAACGTTATTGTCGCTGCCGCCGAAGGTTTTTTCGAATGCAGCGGTCAGGCCTTCTTCTGCAACGGCGCTCTCGTAATGCCTTGCGGCATCGCTTGTCAGCGACGTCTCATACGCATGGATATTCAGCTTTTCTTCCCAGACCAGCTTCGCACCAATCTTCTCTGCTTCCTGCTGGAAGGTTCTGTGATATGTTTCCAGAAGCTCCATCGCCGTCTCGTGGTTCAGGCTTCGAATTTCGCCTTCGATCACGCAACTTTCCGAAACGATGTTGGTACCGGAGCCACCGCCGATTTTTCCGATGTTGGCAGTGGTGCTTTCATCCACGTGGCCCTGCGGAAGCTGTGCGATTGCGCGGGCGGCCGCCTGGATGCTGTTGATGCCGTCCTCCGGGTGGAAACCGGCGTGGGCGGCTTTTCCCTGGATTTTCGCCGCGAAGGAAACGAGTGTCGGTGCCGCGTAGGCGGCTGCACCGATCGCGCCGCTTAAATCCAGAACGTATGCTTCTTTTGCCTGCACCTGGCTGTAGTCGAAGGCATTTGCGCTTTGCAGTACAGCTCCTCACCAGTAGAGATCAGGATTTCGATCGGGCGGTGCGGTGTTTTGGTCTCGATGAGGTGGCGGACAGCTTCATAGATGGCTGTCACACCGGCGAGGTCGTCGGCGCCAAGAACTGTCGTGCCGTCGCTCGTTACGGTTCCATCCTCATGGGAGACGGCTTTTTTGCCTTTTGCAGACTCAACAGTGTCCATGTGGGCCGCAAAGAGAACCGGGGCTCCTGCAAGGCTGCCCGGAATGCGCGCGAACAGATTGCCCGCATTGGAGCCGGTCTGCTCCTGCGTATGATCTTCTGTAAGCGTAACCCCGATTTCGGCGAATTTTATTTTTAAGGTGTCCGCCATCTCGCGCTCCTCTAAGGACGGCGAATCGATAGATACCAGCTCCGCAAAAAAATCAGCAATTCTTTTCTCATCTATCATAATCTTTTCTCCTACTCTTTGGCTGTGTCCGCAATTTAAATAACATACTCAGGCTGCGCCATAATATGCATCTTGCTGAAGAACTCCCGTGTTCTCTGATTCTGCGGATGCTCGAATACTTCTTTCGGTGTTCCGTCTTCTACTACGTGTCCTTTATCAAGGAAGATCACACGGTTCGACACATGGCGGATAAAGTTCATCTCATGGGAAACCAGAAGCATTGTATATCCCTGTGCCGCAACTTTTTTAATAACATCCAGAACCTCTCCAACCAGCTCCGGGTCAAGGGCTGAAGTCGGCTCGTCGAGCAGCAGAATCTGCGGTTTCATGGCAAGGGCTCTTGCGAGCGCCACCCTCTGCTGCTGTCCGCCGGACATATGTTTCGGATAGTGGTTTGCCCATTTCTCCATGCCGACCAGTTTCAGTTCTTCTAATGCAATGGCTCTGGCCTCGTCTTTTTTCATCTTCTTGACAACAATCAGGCCTTCCATCACATTTTCCAGTGCGGTTTTCTTCTCAAACAGATTGAACCGCTGGAACACCATTCCTGTGTTCTGTCTTAAATACAGAAGCTCTTTCGGTTTCCGCTCGGAAAGGTCGATCACCTTGTCCCCGATCGTCACCGTTCCCTTCTCCGGTGTCTCAAGGCGGTTAACGCAGCGCAGAAGCGTTGATTTTCCGGTTCCGGAAGGACCGATGATTCCCACAACATCGCCCTGTTTGATCTCGAGGCTGATGTCGTCGAGCACCACGTTGTCGTTATATTTTTTGGATAAATGATCAATTTTTATCATTTTTCTTACCCTCCCCGTTTGCGGACGCCAGCTCTACCTGGTCCGGAATCCGGATTTTATTTTCAATTACGCGGATGATCTGCTCGATCACCAGCGTTACCAGCCAGTAAATGATGGCCAGTGAAACGTAAACCTCGAAGTAGCGGTACGTTCTTCCTCCAATAATCTGGCCCTGTGCAGTAATCTCGACAACAGCGCAGGTAAAGGCAAGAGACGTTCCTTTGATGATACTGATAAAAGAGTTTCCAAGGGTCGGAAGCGCAACCTCAAAGCCTCCGGCAGAATGATGCGGCACAGTGTCTGCGGATATGTCATGCCGAGCGCATGCGCTGCTTCGATCTGGCCCGGGTCAACAGACTGCAGGGCTGAACGGATAATCTCAGCCATAAAGCCCGACTGGTTCAGTCCCAGAGCGATCATTGCATAGACAAAACCGGAAATATTGGCAACCGCCAGATTCGTTCCGAACTGCTGGTTGATTGCCTTGAACATCATGGGAATACCAAAGAACGCAACGTACAGCTGTACGATGACCGGCGTGCCGCGGAGCAGTGAAATCAGAAGATTCGTAATCTGCGTCAGCACTCTGATTTTTTTCATTTTGATGATCGCCATCACAAGTCCCAGTCCCAGTCCGATCATCATGGAAACCACGGCCAGCTCCAGCGTGATCGGCAGCTTTGTCAGCAATTCTGGTATGGATGAAAATACCAGTGAAACGTCAAATAATTTTCCCATGATTTTTTTCCTCTCTTACACGTATTTTTCTACCAGTACACAAGTAAAGCCAAGATTTTTCTTCGGCTTTTTCGGCTCTTCGTCTTTCTTCGATGCATGGTGGTCGTATACCGACAGGTCAGCGTCCGGATTCAGTTTGTAGCCTAATTTCTCATAAAATCCTGCGGCGCGGTCCTGGCTCGTGATGACGATGTGATCGACACCATATTCTTTCAGCCATTTCTCAGCGGCTTCGATCAGCACGCGGCCGTATCCGCTTTTCTGTTTTTCTCTGACAACACAGACACGCTCGATTTTTCCTGTCTTCTCTGCCGGCAATGCGATGCGGCAGCCGGCTACCGGCTTGTGATCTTCTGTCAGCAGAATCGCCTGCAGATCATCTTTGCTCTCGTCCTGTCCGAATTCCAGTTCAATCGGAATGTTCTGTCCCAAACAGAACGCATCGGTTCTGACGTAATCGTATGCTTTGTATTTCCACTCTTCGCTTCCCTTTTCTACCCGGTAAATTTCTGCCATGTTTTTCGCTCCTTTTAGAATCGGGAAACGGATGTTTTCGATCCGCTTCCCGTCTGTTTTGTAATCTCTTCTGTTTTTATTTCGAAAACGATGTACTAGTTTGGTGTCTCATCAAAGTATTTCTCGTCCGGGCTGGTGTCCACGCCAAGATACTCGGTTGTGATCTTGGAAAGGGTTCCGTCCTCTTTCATCTCTTTTAAGGCTTTGTCAACATCCTCGCGGAGTGCTGCGCCCTCTTCGTTCTTTCCAAACAGGAAATAAGTGTTGTTCTGCGGGAACAGGAAATCTTCGGTCTCCTCGTCGATCTCGTTTGCTTCCAGCTGACCTTCCAGTCCGAACTGCGGAAGCAGGTTGTCGATGATCGGTCCGTCGTCGATTGCCACATCAGCGGTTCCATCTACGATGTGCTGGTAGCGGACCTGGAAATTTGCATTGGAGTATACGATATTGATCTGGTGATCCGGGTTGTCTGCATTCCATTTTTCCAGTGCATTTGCGGTAAGGCTTCCTGCACTCAGCTCAATTTTGTATCCGCGGTCTGCCAGATCGGTAAGAGAAGTCAGCGGCTCATCGCCGGTTCTCTGAATGTATTCGTTGAAGCTGGTTTTATATGGTAAAGAGAAGTAGTAGGATTCTGCTCTCTCATCGGTATATCCATAGTTGTTGACTGCGATGTCGTACTGACCGCTCAGCACACCCTGCAGTGCATCTGCCTGCTCAATTTTCAGTTCATACTGCGGAAGGCGGTTGAACACTTCTTTTACGATATCGATATCGACACCGGTCAGCTCGTTGTCATCATTTACGTAAAGTACGGTGCCAGTGTGCCGCTTGTTACAGCTTTGATCACTTTTTTCTCACCGGAATCCGATGCGGAGCTGCCGTCTGCGGAAGATGATGCTGCGGAACCACTGCTGCTTCCTGCACTTGCTGATGCATTGCTTCCGCATCCTGCAAAGCTTGCTGCCAAAAGGCCTGCCGCTGCCAGTACTGCCCAGAATTTCTTTGTCTTTTTCATAATAAAATCCTCCTCATTTCCTCGTTTTTTTCAGTTCCGGCCGCACCCCGGCTGCCTGAGAGTGTTCCACCAGAGCGCTCCGGATTCTTCTGTCTTATCTCTTTATAAAAGTCCTTTCAGCGGATTAATCGATGCATCCACGGAAAGTACGCCGTTCTTCGGGTTTCTGTCTTCCCATTTCGGGCTGTTCCAGATGGTTTTTGAGATTTCTCCTGCGTAATCCTCGTAGGTCTCTCCCTCCGGATGGCGAAGGAATACTTCATCCGGTGTTTTGCTGAGTGTTCTTCTCGATCCATCGTCTGCCATCAGCTTCTCGAAATCTACTTTTGCAAGGATTCGTTCGTTGTATCCGCGGAAGAGAACCTCGCCTAATTTCTTTCCAGGTCTCGAAAGTGCCAGCACCTGCGGATCGCTTCCGTGACGGAAGGCCGGGATCGCATACAGCTCTTTTAAGTAGCCCCAGATATTTTTGTAATCACGAATCGGTTTCTTCACTGGTCCTACGTTGTGGAAGTAGCTGACATCCCAACGGATCAGAGTGACGTAAGCGCGGACATCGCTGTCGGTGATGTAGTCGCCGAACAGGAAACGGTTCGTCTCCAGCCGTTTGTCCAGCTTATCGAGGGATTCATAGAAATCTTCGTATGCCTCATCGTATGCTTCCGGTGACTGGCAGAATGCCATGCGGTAATGGCCGTTGTTGACATGCGGGAAGAGCCAGTCGTTAAACTCATCGATCTCTTTCCGGAATTTTTTCGGGTACAGGTCCGGCGCATCTTTTGGCTGGAATGGACGGAACTGCACTTCGAGGTAGTTCGTCAGGCGGTGATAATCGTTGTTCACAGCCTTTTTCTCTTTGACATCCACCAGGGTCGGTGTCGTTGCTCTTCCTTTGAAGTCCGGGTTTGCTCTTTTATAGAACTCACTTAAGAAGTAAGCGCCTGTCGCCGGATCCTTGAAATCCGGATACTGTCCGAATGCATGTCCGTAACGGTTTGTCTCGCCGGATGGAGAAACTCTCGTCTCCGAGATCACATCCTGCAGTCCTAAAAGCTCCCGCACGATGATCGGACGGTTGGACCAGTTGCATCCGGTTGCCCAGTAGATCCCGAAGCGGTTTGCTTCTGCTTTCAGGCCGCCTTCTTTATCGCCGAATGGTGGATAAATGCATTTGGCTGACGGATGAAAGCGCCGCGCTCATCGATCTCTACAAGGGTTTCATTTGGTCTTGGGTCTACTCCGACTTCTGCTGCAAACTGTTCTGCCAGTGCATCGGTGTATTTGATTTCTTCGGTTTCTTTATTTTCAACTGGGGTGAAGCTGCATCCGCATCCGCTCATGTTTTTGTCCTCCGTTTTCTATGTCTGTTTATTGACTATTCTTATGTTGTTCATTCGCATTTCTTTTAAAAAAGGTTAAAAAAATAGCAGGCATTCGTTCCGGCCTGCCCGCACATGCAATTTCTGCTATGCTTTTTCTGCCTGCGAATGTTTCTTATTTTTCTTTATTCTGATTGGAGCTGCAGCAACAGCAACAACACATCTCCATCATTCTGTTCTCCTGCATTCGTCTGTTGTCTGTTTTTTTCATTTGCTGTTCTCCTTTCCTATTAAGTCGATATGTTTAATATGTTTCTCGATTACATGGCATATTATAATGCATATTTTTTCTATGTGCAACCCCTAAAACGCCTTTTGGTAATTGTTATTTCGATGAATCGCTTATAGGTTTTTCCTATTGGTTAGTCATACCAGAAAGATATTACTTATCACACCTGTAGGCTGATTTTGCTTTTTCCCGGCCAACCGCCGCAACTTTTGCAATGTGCTCAACAATTCTTGCCATGGCTTTTTTCTTAAGAAACGATACAATAAAAAGCAAAGAACACCACTTGCAAAATACAATGTACTCTCGGAATCTTTCTGTGCTTGTTTTTGTGAGATGATTTTTTGTCAGTTGTGCCCAAATTTCTGAGGCGTACGCGGTGCGTACGTTGATGAAATTCGGGTGCAGCTGGCGGAAAATCAGCCGCAAAGGCAAGTGCAGAAAGATTCCGGGAGTACATTACAAAATAAAGGAGAGTTTTTCTTATGGAAATGACATTTCGCTGGTATGGTTCCAAATTTGATACCGTTACCTTAGAGCAGATCCGCCAGATTCCGGGCGTAACCGGAGTCATCACAACCCTGTACGACACTACCCCGGGCGAGGTGTGGACACGCGAAGCGATTCACGCGTTAAAAGAAGAGGTTGAGGCCTCTGGACTTCACATCTCCGGCATCGAGAGCGTCAACATCCACGACGCCATCAAAATCGGCAGCCCGGACCGTGAGCAGTACATCGATAATTATATTGAAACGTTAAAGCACCTCGGCAAGGAAGACATTCACCTTGTCTGCTATAACTTCATGCCGGTCTTCGACTGGACCAGAACAGAACTCGCACGCGTCCGTCCGGACGGCTCGACCGTACTTGCCTACAAACAGTCCGCCGTAGACGCACTTGTTCCGGAAAAAATGTTTGAATCTATCGCAGGTGATGCAAACGGCGCAATTCTTCCTGGCTGGGAGCCGGAGCGCATGGCAAAAGTGAAAGAGCTCTTTGACGCTTACCGCGATGTGGATGATGAGAAACTGTTTGCCAACCTCAAATACTTCCTCGAACGCATCATGCCGGTCTGCAACGAGTACGACATCAAAATGGCCATTCACCCGGACGACCCGGCATGGAGTGTCTTCGGTCTTCCGAGAATCATCATTAATAAAGAAAACATTCTGCGCATGATGAAGATGGTCGATGACCCGCACAACGGCGTGACCTTCTGCTCGGGTTCCTACGGAACAAACCTGGAGAACGATCTGCCGGATATGATCCGTTCCTTAAAGGGCCGCATCCACTTCGCTCACGTCCGCAATCTGAAATTCCACAGCCAGCAGGATTTCGAGGAGGCCGCACACCTTTCCTCTGACGGCAGCTTCGATATGTATGAGATCATGAAAGCGCTGTACGACACCGGCTTTGACGGCCCGATCCGCCCGGACCACGGACGTATGATCTGGGGCGAGAAGGCAATGCCGGGCTATGGACTGTATGACCGCGCACTCGGCGCGACTTATTTAAACGGACTCTGGGAAGCTATTGACAAGAGTCACAAACGTGGAATTTAAAGGAGGTTTTTACTGATGTCTCTTAACTTAACAGCTGCCGGACTGGCAGATCAAAAAGCGTGGGAAGCCGCAGGCTATGCGCTTCCATCCTATGACCGCGAAGCAATGATCACCCGCACGAAAGAATCTCCGTGCTGGGTGCATTTCGGAGCCGGAAATATTTTCCGTGCCTTCCAGGCAAATACAGCACAGGAACTGCTGAACAACGGTACCTTTGACCGCGGTGTCATCGTTGCGGAGGGCTTCGATACAGAAATCATCCGTGATATGTACCAGCCGCACGATAATTTAAGCATTCTGGTGACCTTAAAAGCCGATGGTTCTGTCGAGAAAACCATTGTTGGAAGCATCGCAGAATCGCTGGCTGCCGATACGGCGGATTCTCCGGATTTTGCCCGGTTAAAAGAAATCTTTACCAAGGATTCCCTGCAGATGGCGACGTTTACGATCACCGAAAAGGGATATTCTCTGAAAAACGGTGCGGGCGAACTGCTGCCGTCTGTTGCTGCCGATTTTGCTGCCGGACCTTCTTCCGTTACCAGCTATATGGGAAAAGTTGCTTCTCTTTTATATGAAAGATTTCTTGCAGGCGAAAAACCGGTTGCGATGGTCAGCACCGACAACTGCTCCCACAATGGCGAAAAACTTTCCCTTGCCCTGACAGCCTACGCTTCTGCATGGGAAGAAAACAAGCTGGTACAGCCAGGCTTCCTCTCCTATCTGCAGAACCCGGAAAAAGTCAGCTTCCCGTGGACCATGATCGACAAGATCACCCCGCGGCCGGATGCTTCCATCGAAAAGATGCTCGAGGAGGACGGCCTCGCCGATGCACAGCCGATTATCACCTCCCGCCATACTTACGTTGCTCCGTTCGTCAATGCAGAGGAATGCCAGTACCTCGTAGTCGAAGATCATTTCCCGAACGGACGGCCGCCGATGGAAAAGAGCGGATGGATCTTTACCGACCGGGAAACTGTCAACAAAACAGAGCGCATGAAGGTCTGCACCTGCCTGAACCCGCTGCACACCGCACTCGCTGTGTTCGGCTGCCTGCTGGACTACGAACTGATCAGTGAGGAGATGAAAAATCCGGTACTGAAAAAGCTCGTGGAGCGCATCGGATATATCGAAGGACTTCCGGTTGTCACCGATCCTGGTATTCTCTCTCCGAAGCAGTTTATCGATGAAGTGCTGAACATCCGCATCCCGAATCCGTTTATGCCGGATACGCCGCAGCGAATTGCAACCGATACGTCACAGAAGCTGTCGATCCGGTTCGGTGAGACGATCAAATCGTATCTTGCTTCTCCGGAGCTGTCACTCTCGGATCTTCAGGCAATTCCGGCTGTATTTGCGGGATGGCTGCGGTATCTGATGGGCGTGGATGACAACGGTGATGCATTTGATCTGAGCCGGATCCGCTGCTTGCCACGGTCCGCCCGTATGTGCAGGATCTGAAACTCGGCGCACCGGCTGACCGCGAGACCCTTTCCAAAACTCTGGCTCCGCTGCTCTCCGATGCTTCGATTTTCGGTGTGGATCTGATTTCTGCCGGACTTTCTGACCGTGTGCTGAATGCTTTTGTCTCGATGCTTCAGGGACCTGGCGCTGTGCAGATACGCTTGCTGCGCTGACTGCTCAATTCTAAAAGGGAGGTATTTCCATATGAAACCTTTTATGGACGCTGACTTTCTGCTGCAGACCGATACGGCGAAAACGCTGTACCACGAGGCAGCTGAAAAATGCCCATTTTTGACTATCACAACCATCTGAATCCGCAGGAGATTCTCGAAGACCGCCAGATGGAGAATCTGACACGCGTCTGGCTCGGCGGGGATCATTATAAATGGCGTGCCATGCGTGCGATGGGCTTTTCGGAGGATCTGATCACCGGAAACGCCGATGATTACGACAAATATCTGGCGTTTGCCGAGACGATTGAGAACGCGATCGGCAATCCTTTATACCACTGGACACATCTGGAGCTGCAGCGGTACTTCGGCATCACGACACCGCTCTCCCGCGCAACAGCGAAGGAGCTCTGGGATGAGGCGAATGCAAAACTGCAGACGAAGGAGTTTACCGTGCGCAATCTGATTCTGAACCAGCATGTGTCGCATTTGTGCACCACCGACGATCCTGCAGATGATCTGCACTGCCATCTGGCATTACAGAAGGAATACTTTGCCTGCCGCGTTCTGCCGTCCTTCCGCCCTGACCGCGCCGTTCATCTCGAAAGCCGGATTTCCCGGAATACGTGGAAAAGCTTGCCGCTGCCGCCGGCAGGACGATTGCATCCGCAGAGGATATGTGCATGCCCTCTCCTGCCGCCTCGACTTCTTCCTCTCCGCCGGCTGCGTTGTCAGCGACCACAGCTTGAGGGCTGCTTCTATGTGCCATGCACGGCTGCTGAGGCGAATGATGTATTTGAAAATCGCATGAACGGCGGTGCTCTCACTGAAAAAGAGCTCGGCATGTACAAGGGCTTCCTTCTGACGAACCTCGGACGGCTGTATCACAAGCACAATATCGCCATGCAGCTTCATATCAAAGCGCTCCGCAACAACTCGAAGCGGATGTTCCGTGCACTTGGTGCCGATACCGGTTTTGACAGCATGAACGATTTCGCCTTTGCCCCGATGCTCGGTGCTTTCTTAAACGATATGGACGAGGATGACGCACTGCCGAAAACCGTGCTCTACTCCCTGAACCCGGGCGACAACCCGATGCTTGCAAGCATGGCCGGAAACTTTGCTGCGCCTGGCATCCGCTCAAAAGTGCAGTTCGGTACCGCATGGTGGTTCAACGATCACAAATCCGGCATGGAATCCCAGCTTGCGACGCTTTCCAGCATCGGCATGCTCTCCACCTTCATCGGCATGCTGACCGACTCCCGCAGCTTCCTCTCCTTCCCGCGCCACGAATGTTTCCGCCGGATTCTCTGCAATCAAATCGGAAACTGGGTGGAAAACGGGGAGTACCCGGCGAACCTGGAGTTTCTGAAAGAGATGGTGGAAAATATCAGCTACAACAATGCGGTTTCGTATTTCCTGTGATTTTCGCATGTCTTATTGACAATTATTCCCACATACCGTACAATAAAAGGGATTACTGATCAACGAAAGGATTACAGAAACATGGACGACTCAGGCAGTATGCCTCGACGATGCTTTATTTTCATCATTTGATAAACGGAGACATAATCTATCTTTGATTCCGCCAGATTCAAGATAGGTTATGTCTTTTTGTACATTTTTTGCATCGTGTCCCGGTTTCCTAAGAAAGGAAAAACAAATGAACAGCGACATTGTGTCACTCATCATCATTCTTATCTGCGTCATGCTCTCAGCCTACTTTTCGGCGACGGAGACTTCTTTCACCTCGCTGAACCGCATCCGCATGAAAAATATGGCAGAAAAAGGCGACAAGCGGGCGGAACTGGTGTTAAAGCTGCTGGAGAACTTTGACAAGCTGCTCTCCACGATTCTCGTCGGCAACAACATCGTCAACATCGGACTCAGCTCCCTTGCCACGGTGCTTTTTATCAAGCTTCTCGGCGGCGACTCCGGTGCGACGGTTTCCACGATCGTAACCACTATCGTGGTCCTGATCTTCGGCGAAGTTTCCCCGAAAAGCATTGCAAAAGAATCTCCGGAGACGATCGCCAAATTTTCCGCACCGTTTCTCCACATTCTGATGATCGTGCTGACCCCGGTGACGTTTTTCTTTTCCCAGTGGAAGAAGCTGCTCTCCCGCATCTTCAAATCCTCGGAAAACCACGGCATCACCGATGAGGAACTGATGACCATCGTCGAGGAGGCGACCCAGGAGGGCGACATCGACGACCAGGAAGGCGATCTGATTCAGAATGCAATCGGCTTCATGGAGATGGAGGCCGCAGAGATCTTTACTCCGCGTGTCAACGTCATCGGCATTCCGCTCGATGCGACGAAATCCGAGATCGCTAAGACTTTCTCCGACACCGGATTTTCCCGGCTGCCGGTGTATGATGATGATATCGACCACATTGTGGGAATTGTGTATCAGAAGGATTTCCACAACCACATTTACCACACCAACAAACCGCTAAGCAGCATCATCCGCCCGGCGCTCTTTGTAACCGAGAATACGAAGGTCGGCCCGCTGCTGAAAAAAATGCAGGCGAAGAAATCGCATATTGCCATTATCATTGATGAATTCGGCGGCACCGACGGTATCATCACCATGGAAGATATCCTCGAAGAGCTCGTCGGCGAAATCTGGGATGAGCATGATGCGGTTGTACAGGAAATCCAGAAAGTTTCCGAAAACGAATACCTCGTGACCGGAACGGCAAGCATCGACAAGGTGTATGAAGAGCTCGATATTGACAAAGAATTTGACGTCTTTACGGTCAGCGGATGGATCATGGGGATCCTCGAGCGCGTGCCAAAGGAAGGCGATCATTTCGTCTCGGATGGCCTCGACGTAACCGTACTGAAAATGGCAGACCGGAGAGTCGACAAGGTACGGATCGTGCGGCTGCCGAAGGATGAAAATGAACAGTAAGTAATTGATACGATTTACACGCAAAAAACGGATCGAAAATCTGGTTTTAAGTTCAGATTCTCGATCCGTTTTTTCTTGTCCTATTGTATTTTCTTCTCCACCCGGTACTTCTTCGGCGATATTCCATAGCGCTCTTTGAAAATCCGATGGAAATAACTCATGTTCTCATACCCGACCCGCTCGCCGATGTCTGCCACGGAAAGTCCCGTCGTTTCCAACAGATACGCGGCCTGGGTCAGGCGTTTGTTCTGAACGAGTTCGGTGTAGTTTTTCCCGGTCAGACGGCGGATCATGCGGCTTAAGGTATAAAAATCGTAGTGCAGTTCTTCCGCCAGTTCCGAAAGACTGCCCTCCCGGTAATGTTCCTCGATATAGCGGTATACGCCGAGCAGCATCTCCTGTTCAAAATACTGCTCTCCCACCTGCACGCGTTCGGTGTAGTTCATGAGTTGCAGGAATAAAAGGCCCATCGTAATCTGATTGATGCTCCGCTTATTGCTCTGGTGATGTAAGAGCGTCCAGACGAGATTTTCGATCAGATTCTGCACCGGAAGGACATCCGCGATTCTGTAATGCAGATAACAGAGCGGTACCTCCCCGCTTTTCAGACAGCCGACGATAAAATCCTTTAACTGATTCTCCTCTGCCCCGATCATTCGCAGCGTCTGGTCAAAAAACTCCGGCAGAATCAGAAAGTTGACCGCGATATCGTCACGCCCTGCCGGTTCAATTTCCTGCACTGCATTCTGATTCAGAATCAGCAGCTCACCCGTTTTCAGCTCGATCCGGTCCCCGTTGATGGTGTGCACGGTGCTTCCCTGGCACATGTAGATCATCTCGACATAATTGTGGCTGTGCGCCGGAAAACGAATAAACCGCGTGTGCGGCCGAATATCAATCAATTTTCCCCGCTCCAGCAGCTTTCCCGCATCCATCACAAACTTCTGCCCGCTCGAATACCGCTCCTTTTCCACTTCCGTCTTGCCGTCCAGAATCGCCTGTTCCTCCTCCGTAATCCGGGACAGGTCTGCTATAATTTCCTGTTTCACGATTATTCCTCACATTTTTCACGTTTTTTCTGCTTTTTATTATATTCCATTCTAGTGCAAATAAGCAATGTACTTTTTCTTCTCACTTTCTGATAAATATTCCTTTCCTACGCATCAAAACAGCAAGTGCTGCACTGCCAAGTGAAACGTAACGAAGATTCTCTCTTTACAATTTCACTTTCTTAAAGTATACTTTAAGAAGTTATTCTACTATTCAAACTCTATCGTTCAAGGAGGTTTTTCCATGGAACAGCAGACCTACACTATTCGTGAAATGTCCGAGCGTTTTGGACTTCCGGCCTCTACGCTTCGTTATTATGAGGAGATCGGGCTTTTGACGGATGTCATTCATACCGAAAGTAAGAAACGAATTTACACCCAGCAGCACATTGACTGCATGACCGCAATTCTCTGCTTCAAGCGCACCGGTCTTCCGATTGCGGGGATTCAGGAGTTTTTCCGGCTTGAGGATGATATCCCGGGAAATATTGACCAGATGGTTGCCATTCTCGAGGAACATGAGCAGAATATACGCGAAAAAATCGAGCGCATGGAATCCGATCTGGAGCATATTCAACAGAAAGTGCGGTATTACAGTGCGGTTCGCGATGCGATTAAGAATGGGGATGAAATGCCGTCGTGGGATTCCTGCGGCTGTGAGGAGAAGGCGCAGTAGATTTCTATCCAGCTTTTCCGCCGCAGACACACACAAGTTTCAAAAGAGCAGGTAAGAAAAGGGACCAACATCCACTTTTCTTACCTGCTCTTCTTATTTTTTCTATCACCTTTTCCCTTCACACCCGGAATTTTTCTGCATTTCCCGCATAAAATCTTT
>ENA-OQCN01000051-OQCN01000051.1-human-gut-metagenome-genome-assembly--contig:-NODE-51-length-49120-cov-3.935807_pt1 | contig 49120 bp, 58 predicted proteins | sample MGYA00242497_ERZ504576 | MGnify/ENA primary metagenome ERZ504576 (study PRJEB26092, sample SAMD00036296) | human gut metagenome | host: Homo sapiens | study: EMG produced TPA metagenomics assembly of...
AAAAAGTGACAGGCTCAAAAAATAATTTCGAACTTCCCACCCATTATAAAATACACGATTTTTGTGCAAATTGCAATACCTGAACCAAAAAGTTTGGCTACTTTCAGCGAAACTATTTGAGCATTTTTTTAACAATCTACTTGGAAATCTGTCTTTTGGTCTGTTATAATGGACTATGCAGACATGATTTATGTGATGCAAACACGTCACCAATTTGGGAGGTAACTATGAGCAAGAAATTCTTGTATCTGTTCAAAGAGGGCCATGACGCTTCGGCGGCGACCAGACCACCATGAAGAACACTCTGGGTGGTAAGGGTGCGGCCTGGCCGAGATGACCCACGCCGGCATGCCGGTTCCGCAGGGCTTCACCATCACCACCGAGGCCTGCACCCAGTACTATGCTGACAACCGTGAGATCAACGATGAGATCAAGGCAGACATCTTCAAATACATGGGCATCCTCGAGGAGCAGACCGGTAAGACCTTCGGCTCCATCGAGAACCCCCTGCTGGTTTCCGTCCGTTCCGGCGCACGTCAGTCCATGCCCGGCATGATGGACACCATCCTGAACCTCGGCCTGAACGATCAGGCTGTTGAGGGTCTGGCCAAAAAGACCGACAACCCCCGTTTTGCCTACGACTGCTACCGCCGCTTCATCCAGATGTACTCTGACGTCGTCATGGAGCTGGGCAAGAGCTTCTTCGAGGAGCGCATCGACGCTATGAAGGAGCGCAAGGGCGTCAAGCAGGACGTTGAGCTGGACGCCAACGACCTGAAGGAGCTCGTCAAGGAGTTCAAGCAGATCTACCTTGAGAAGCAGGGCGAGGAGTTCCCGCAGGATCCCAAGGAGCAGCTGATCGGTGCCGTCAAGGCCGTTTTCCGTTCCTGGGATAACCCCCGCGCCAACGTGTATCGTAAGATGAACGAGATCCCCTACGAGTGGGGCACTGCCGTCAACGTGCAGCAGATGGCCTTCGGTAACTCCGGTATGCGTTCCGGCACCGGCGTTGCCTTCACCCGTAACCCCGCCACCGGCGAGAAGAAGCTGATGGGCGAGTACCTGATCAACGCTCAGGCGAGGACGTCGTCGCCGGTATCCGTACTCCTTCTCCCATCAGCAAGCTGCATGAGGAGATGCCCGAGGTCTACGATCAGTTCGTTGAGATCGCTACCCGCCTCGAGAACTACTACAAGGATATGCAGGACATGGAGTTCACCATCGAGGATGGCAAGCTCTTCATGCTGCAGACCCGTAACGGCAAGCGCACCGCCCAGGCTGCTCTGCAGATCGCCTGCGACCTGGTCGACGAGGGCGTATCGACGAAAAGACCGCTGTTCTGCGCGTCGAGCCCAAGCAGCTGGACACCTGCTGCACCCGCAGTTGATGCTGCCGCTCTGAAGGCCGCCGAGGCAATCGGCAAGGGCCTGGCCGCTTCTCCGGGATCTGCCTGCGGCCGCGTCGTATTCTCTGCTGAGGAGGCCGAGGAGAAGGTCAAGGACGATGCCTGGAAGAAGGTCGTTCTGGTCCGTCTGGAGACCTCTCCCGAGGACATCGTCGGTATGCAGGTGTCTCAGGGCATCCTGACCGTCCGCGGCGGTATGACCAGCCACGCTGCTGTTGTCGCCCGCGGCATGGGCACCTGCTGTGTCTCCGGCTGCGGCAACGATAACAACGTCGCCATCGACTATGACGCCAAGGTCATCACCATCAACGGCCACACCTTCCACGAGGGTGATTGGATGAGCATCGACGGCTCCACCGGCAACATCTACGAGGGCCAGATCGCTACCGTCGCTTCCACCGAGAACGCCAACTTCAAGCGCTTCATGGGCTGGGCTGACGCAAACCGCCAGATGAAGGTCATGACCAACGCCGACAACCCGCGCGACGCGCAGAACGCCGTTGACATGGGTGCCGAGGCATCGGTCTGTGCCGTACCGAGCACATGTTCTTCGCCGAGGACCGCATCAAGCTGTCCGTGAGATGATCTGCGCCCGTACCGTTGAGGAGCGCAAGGCTGCCCTGGCTAAGGTCGAGCCGTTCCAGGAGGCCGACTTCACCGCTATGTACCGCATCATGGGCGAGCGTCCGATGACCATCCGTTATCTGGATCCGCCGCTGCATGAGTTCCTGCCCACCAAGGCCGAGGACATCGAGGCTCTGGCTAAGGACATGGGTATGTCCACCGAGGAGCTGAACAACGTTGTTGTCAGCCTGCACGAGTTCAACCCCATGATGGGTCACCGTGGCTGCCGTCTGGCTGTTACCTATCCCGAGATCGCCGAGATGCAGACCAACGCTGTCATCAAGGCTGCCCTCAAGGTTTCTGCCGAAACCGGCAAGATGATCACCCCCCACATCATGATTCCTCTGGTTGGCGAGGTCAAGGAGCTGAAGTTTGTCAAGGACGTTGTCGTCAAGACTGCCGATGCCCTGATCGCCGCTGCCGGTGTTGACATGAAGTACGAGGTCGGCACCATGATCGAGATCCCGCGTGCCGCTCTGACCGCCGGCGAGATCGCCAAGGAAGCTGACTTCTTCAGCTTCGGCACCAACGACCTGACCCAGATGACCTTCGGCTTCAGCCGTGACGACGCTGCCAAGTTCCTGACTGCCTACTACGACACCAAGATCTACGAGAGCGATCCGTTCCAGCATCTGGATCAGATCGGCGTTGGCAAGCTGGTCAAGATGGCTGCCCACGATGGCCGCGCGACCAACCCGAACCTGGGTCTGGGCATCTGCGGCGAGCACGGCGGCGATCCCAGCAGTGTCGAGTTCTGCCACAACGTTGGCCTGGACTACGTCAGCTGCTCTCCCTACCGTGTTCCCATCGCCCGTCTGGCCGCCGCACAGGCTGCTATTAAAGCTCCCAGAGCAAAGTAATTGATTTTTAACGAGTTATCGTTAAAAATTTAAGCCCGAAAAAGGCTGAAAATTGACTAAAATGTGCGTCGCTGCTTGCCAGCGGCGCACATTTGTATTTCTATCAAACATACACTTCGACCCTCAAATCTGTCCAAGAACAGCGTCTGAACTGGCTCGGCATACCGTTTTTTTGACGATATTGACGTGCGGTTTCGAAGTTGATTCTGAATTTCAGCAGGGGTTCCTGCTCGATTTTCGTCAGGTCGGTTCGCTCTGCGTGAGGAACCTGCGGACCGAAATTCAGCTTCCAGCGGTAGAGGTTGTCCTTGATAGGAGTGACAACTTCTACAAATTCCTGAATCAGTGAATCAGACAACTTCGGTGCAGAAAGATCCACGATTCGATTCAGCGCAGCAGTCAGTTCCTTCATAGAAGGAGTGGCTGCTGCTTTTTGTTGTGCTGCCATTTCCGTTGGAGGGTGCTGCAAGGCGTTGATTTCCTGCTCCGTCTTTGCACAAAGTTCCTTGTACTCATCACGCCCTAAGTCGCCGTCCGCGTACATTTGAGCAAGCCGTAGTTTGCGGTTTTTCAGCTTACTGATCTGGGCGCTGCTGCTGGCGACCGAGCAAGTAGGAACAGCGCGGTTGTTGACAGAGTCTATCATAGCAACCGCTTTTTTCACTGCCGCATTTTGGTCGCCCCAGATACGGTCAAAAATCAACTTTGCCATAAGTTCCAGTTTCCATTCGCATAGGGAAATTGCATCGCAGGATGACTGCCCTTGCAGATTGTGTTCCACAACAAAAGAACGGGAAACATTCGCTGTCCGGTAATTGCATTGATACCCGTAAACCGGCGTTCCGTCTTTCAAAACGCGCCATTTGAAACGGTTAAACCCGCCGCCGCAGCGGCAACGCAGCTTTTGTGTCCACAGATGCATCGGTCCAAGATAACCGGCGCGGCGTGTGGAGCCGTCCGGCATCCGATATGTGGCGATTTTTTGCTTGCGGATTCGATCACATTCGTGCCACAATTCCTCAGAAATAAGCGGCGGGAAGTTGCCCTTGACCAGTTGAATGCTATCTTCATCGAGATTTTTTACGCGGACCTTGTCAATGTAATTGGTGGTCTTGGACTTGTTGTAGCCTATGTAACCCATATAAGTGGCGTTGCGCAGCATCTTACTGATTTTGATGCAAGACCATTTCACATTGCCTTGACTATCCTTATACCCAAGGCGCGTAAGCTCGTTGCAGATCAGACTTTGCCCGTAGCCTCTGGAGTACATATCAAATACAAAGCGAACGACTTTTGCCTGCTCCTCGTTGATGATGTAGGTGTTATGAGCCTTATCTAAATCGTAGCCCAAAATGTTGCCATTCCCGTAGAGAACACCGTTTTGGCGGCTGATCATCTGACCGGCTAAGACACGTTCGGAAATTTTGCGGCTTTCCTCCTGCGCAAGAGAGGACATAATGCTCAGGCGAAGTTCACCATCGCTGTCCAACGTCCAGATGTTGTCAGACACGAAGTAGACCTCCACACCAATGCCGCGAAGCTCTCTTGTGATGGAAAGTGTATCAACGGTGTTTCTGGCAAAGCGGCATACCTCGCGGGTGACGATCAGGTCGAATTTTCCGTTTCGGGCATCGTCCAGCATTCGCATAAAAGATGGACGCTTTTTTGCAAGCGTTCCGGTAATCCCTTCGTCAATGTAGCGCCCGACCAGTTGCCAATTCGCGTGGTACTTCAATTGGTCATCGTACCATTGCATCTGGTTGCTGAGCGCGTCCTTCTGCTGTTCGTGCTGTGTGGAAACTCGACCGTAAAAGACCATGCGGCGGTCACGGTTGCGGTCTAAATTCATAGACCCGAAATATAACTGTTGTTGTGTTGTCTGCATTTGCGTTACCTCCTTTCCTCGCAGTATATAGGAAGTTGAAAAACGATGGTAGCTGTCGTTTTATTGCTTGACAGGCTTGACAAGCGTGGAATATTGTGCTGTGACCTGACGGTAAACCGTGTGGTTGATAAGACCCTCGCGGTAGAGAACAGCAACCAGTTTCACGGCAATGACATCACTGCTGATTTGCAAGGGAGAATCCGTGGGATGTGTGCATTTCATAGTATACCTCCTGTTCATTATGGATTTGATTCCACAAGCATAGCGGCCACCTGTGGAAAACAAGTGGCCGCCATAATCTGGAATCAAATGGTATACCCTATTCGACACTACTTCCCGGATATAAGGGCGAACCACCGTCCCGGCTGCTGGAAACAGCTCCCACTTCCTGTACCACATTGTTGGCAGTACCGCCGACGCTTGAGAGCATCGCCACGGTGTGTATCATGATTGCTGACCCTTCGCTTGAGGTATGTGTTCCACGCCACCTCTCCCGGACCGTTAAGCGCTCCGCTGCCTATCAGGCAGCATCATGGCGTCAGAACAGCCGGGGCGCACCTGCCGTCGCTCCTTGGGTTGCGGCAAGGTCAGTTGTATGTAGCCGGTGATTCGGATATTCGGTTATCAAGGTGCAAAAGGGGGAAGAGGGCTTTTTTGTCCTCTATACTGTATACTCGCAAAAGGGTGCCAAAATTCGAGAAAAAATTTGCATTTTTTCTAAACTTATTTTCGGCGCACAGAATCGAAACAACTTGTTTGAGAGTTGTTGAACAACCTATAGCAAAAAGGACGCGGAACAATGGGGTTCGGCATCCTTTTTGTCAGGAAAAGATTAGACCTTGAATGTCCGAATCATTTCGAGAAATGCAATCACAAGGATATGATGCAAATCCTCATCAAAAACTCCGTTCACGAAGCTGTACTTCCGCAGCAGGGGTTTATACTGCTCATAGAGTTTGTCTACGGCCTCTTTGTCACCATGGTGTGCCCTTACCAGAATATTCTTAAACATTCCCATATTACTTGTCCTCCATCTTTTTGCGAATCCGTGCAGTTGCATTTTTCTTATGCGTGCTGACCGTGTTGGGCTTGATGCCCAACTCCTTGGCAGTCTCCTTTACGCTCATCTCGTTGATGTAGAGGCATGTGATAACCGCATACTCTCTAACAGGAAGATTCTGCAGATGTTTGTCAGTCTCTTCCAACATCAGCTTTTCTTCAACGCACTCTTCAACAGATACCTCAATTCTGCAGGATACACCCTCTAAGTAAGAGGCATTTGCTTCAAAGGAAACTTCCTTCGTCTCCTTCTGGTTCTTCTTCCGCAGATATGAAACTCTCTTGTTGTGCAGAACCTTGTCCAGTTTTCCGGTGAATTGTGCTAGCAGTTCGACATCCTCACCAGAAATTGATTGATTGTAGAAATCTTTTTTCTTTGCCATCATAAACCTCCTGAATTTTGAGTTTCATTGAATAGACCTCAAACTCGGAGGGGCGCGGGCAGAAAACGGCGGTCCTCTGCCGCCAAAACAATAAAGTAACAAAAAAGCATGATGTGGTATAAATAAAATTTGACACCCTATTTTCAAGGATTTGAGATATAATCAAGAGAATAAGGAGCGAATAAAACGGCAGAAAACAGACAATATGACCACGAATACAAAGTACAGGCAGTGAAACTTGCCAAAGAAATCGGACAAGCTAAGGCCGCCAAAGAACAGGGGATCCCCAAGAACACCATGTATAGCTGGGTACGGGCTAACCGTCTTGGCACTCTTGACCTTGGAGCTGGCTCACAGACCCCACAAAGCGCTATGACGCTTAACGAGGAACTCCTAAAGCTTCGCCAGCAGGTAAAGGAACTGGAGAAAGAAAACCGACGTTTGAAGAAAGAAAACGACTTTCTGGAGGAAGCCAGCGCTTTTTTCGCCGCGAGCCGTCTGAAGTCAGCAAAAACGAAAGAATGAAGTTTATTGCATTAAAAACGAAAGACGGCGAATTAAAAGGGGATATCGCCTTTTTCTGCAGGATCCTTCATGTCAGCAGACAGGGATTTTACCAGTATCTTGCAAACAAAGACCGCCCATGGAAATATCAGCCACTGGCGGATGCCATGAAGGAGATAAGCTACTGGAATAACCGAAGAATCTGCTCGGCCAATGGAGGGCTCCCCCCCTATAGTCAAACGACAGCAATACTATGATTCCCTGAAAGAAGCGGCATAAGGTACAGAATCCTTGAGGAAAATGTGTCAACTAATCTTGACAAAATCATGTGGTTGAACCGCCGTGTACCGGTCGGTACGCACGGTGGTGTGAGAGGTCGGCTCTTTAGAGTTGAGAGAGCCTCCTACTCGATTATATACAATCATCCTTCAACTTTTCCGATAGTCTGTATGTGGGATAAACCTGCTTTTAGCTTTCTGATCAAAACAGTCTTGATTTCATTACAAAGCAATCCAGAAAAAACAGCCATAGGCTGCTTGTGGCAAACCTATGGCTGGTAAAACATCCGTTTTTTGTATCTGCTATTTTGGGTATTTCCTTATACAGCAAGAACCCGTTTATCTATCGGACTTGCTTTGGCCTTCTTTTCTTTTTGCAATCACACCTGTTACGGCCAGTGCTGCAAAGCTCAGCAGCATCACCACACCCCACAGCGCAGGTTCCCCGGCATCACCGGTCTGCGGCGTACTGCTGCCCGCAGAGAGCTGCTGCGAAGATGCACTCTGTCCACGGTCGGGCCGGGGCTTGTCCGAGGCATCCGGATTTTGTCCGCTACCGCTGTCCGAACTACCGGAACTGCTAGAAGTATCCGAACTGGCAGAATTGTCGGAGCTGGAACTTCCAGAACTGTTCGAACTGCTGTCATCCGGGTCTGTGGGTTTTTCTTCCTCCGTGGGAGCATCGTCATAATCCCCTGCCCAGATCACAAGATCGTCGATGGAATATTTTGCGTATTTGGCGGTATCTGCCGCAAAACACATTTTATCGATCACCGAAAAATCCACCTTGTTTTGTGCATTCTGCAACAGCAGCTGACCGTTCACATATACATCCGTGGTATCCGTTCCGTCGGCATTTACATGGGTCACCAGGGTTATGGTGTTCCAATCGGATACATGGTATTCGCCGGTCAAGGGACTGTAACTGCTGCCGCTGACATTGTAGGTGAAATTCGTGCCATTGGAGCGGATGCAGAAGCTTCGTTGCTGGTGGAAGTAATCGTACCGTTTCCAAAAGCAATGCGGAGATTCTCGTACTTGGTATCGGCAACACCGCCCTGGATTTCCGCCTCATTTTCCACCTTAATGCGGAACTGCATAGAAAATGTACCGGACACGGGATCAAAGGAGAGCACCGCCTTGGCTGCGCCGCACCGTTGCCGTCCTCCACCGTCATTACACCGTCCTTCACATCCACGCGGTATAGGCCTTGGCAAGGGACACCGACCAATGGCTGCTGTCCAGTGTACTTCCATCAAAGGAATCCTGATAAATCACCTGGCCGGGCTCAAAATCAGCGGTGACAGAAACGGTGACATAGCGCACCAGTTCCGGGTTATCCAGGCTGGTGACACTGATCTTGGCGGTGCCCACCGCTTTGCCGGTCACGGTGCCATCGTGGTGCAGGGTGACAATTTCAGGGCCGGAAACGATGGCGTACCGCACCCCTTTTTCCGAAGCGGTTTCGGGCAATACCTCAGCTTCGATGGCGGCGGTTTTACCCCGACTGAGGTTCATGGCCGTCTGCTTCAGCTGCATAGACTCAGCCCGGACCATGTCCTGTTCGGCGCGCACCTCGATGGCGGCTTCGTCAAACACTTTCTCGTCCCGCAGGCTGTAAGCCCGAACCACCGCTTTACCTTCCCGGACGGCGGTGATATAGCCATCCTGGCTCACGATTACGGCATTGCCGGATACCACTTGGTACCCAACCTGGTCATAGCTGCCTGCCGGCTCTACCTGCACATAGGCTTTCACCGCATCCTGCAGTCCCATGACCGAAGGAACATAGAGCAGCTGCAGGCTCTGGGGGTAGTACATTTTCCTCTGCAGGGATCTTGCTGCCCTTGTATACCTTCACATCGTCGATGCTGAACTCCATCTTATCGCCGGTACCGCTGTGGATGTCCAGTCGGTTCACATAATCAATGGCGTTGCGGTTGGCAATGCCGGAGCCTACCAGATAGCCGTTCATGTACACATCGGTGGTATTGGCCTTGGCGGTGCCGTTGTTCGGGGTGATGATGTAGGTCACATCCACCCAATCACCGTAGTTGCCCACCACCTTGTCCGCATTAAGAGAAATAGGGGTATAGGCATTGGTGAGGACATAAGTCAAATCGGAGAAATTGCCTAAGGCGCCCTTGGCGGCGTTGCGGACACGGAACAGCTCGGTGGTATTGGAATACCAGCTGTCCGACCGGCCGCCACGGCATACATACAGCCAAAAGTGAGATCTCCCGCCTTGTGTTCCCCCAAAGCATCGATCCGCACCCGGAAAGATATCGTGGTGGTGTCGGTCTGGGGCTGGAATACAAAGGAAATTTTACTGGTGGCATTGTTGGAATTGTCCCGGAACCGGATTACGTTCCCCTCGGATTCCTGCTCCAAGGTCACCGATGTACCCTCGGCCGATTCCGGAATCACCTGCATAAACTCAGTGTTGAAGGCTGTATGCAAATCCAGCCCGCTTTCGCGGCCGAAATCACAGCTGTACAGTTTTTCCGCCTGTACGGCTTCCCCCTGCTGCACCGTGACATGACAGGTAGAAGTGGCGATGGAATTGTCCACACTGGTTGCCCGCACCACAGCGGTACCTTCCTTCAGGCCGTGACATAACCTTTGGCGTCCACGGCCACAACATCCGCGCCTTCCAGCACATCCCAGGTCACCGCTTTGTTGTAGGCTTTGATGGGCTTCACCGTAACGCTCAGGCTGGTGCGCTCTCCCGGCTGCAGCTGAATTTCACTGCTGTCGATGCGGATGCTTTCCACCGGGGTCTTTTCCACAGTTTCGCTGTGGGAAATACCGGAGCTGTACACCCACACATCGGAATAGGCTTCCTCACTGGAATCTACCGAATCCTGGATGTAGTTGCCCAACTTGAAATAGTACCAGGTATCCTTCCAAAGGGGGTCCGCCGCCACAAAATTGTGGGAAACAGTCATAGGTTCGTTGTCATCGGTATCGATGGTAACATAGGCAGTACCATCCACCACTTGGATCTCGGTGCGGTATTTTTCGCCCAGTGCCACCTCGGGATAGGCATAAGCAAAATCGGCGGAGGTTTTTTCGGTGGTGTTTTTCAGATACACAATCACACTGCCGGTTCCTTGGCCTTATCGTAGGCATACAGCACCTTCACCAGAGGATTGGCGTTGTCACCGTTCTGCTCGATGCCGTGGATCTGGGAGGTGATCACCTTGCCGTTGGCCGGTACATGGGTGACCTTCTGCTCGGCCACAAGGGTATGGGTGCCCTGCCAGGTCCAGTTCACCGTTTTGTCCTTAGGGTCCAGCATTTCCCGCATCTCGGAACGGGCATAAGTGGTGTTTCCGGTTTTGAATCCCTGTACCGGGCAGTGGAACACCACGGCGTCTTGTCCGTTTTCGTCAGTAGCCGCAAAGAAAAACTCACTGGTGTAGCCGTCCGCCAGTTCCTGTGGCGATTTTTCCAGCACCGAGCCGGGCTTGGTATCGCTTTCTACCGGCAGCTGCAATTTCCAGCCACCGGCCACGAAATCAATGCAGCCCAGCTCGCCCGGCGTTTTTTCGTCTTCACCGTCGCCGTCTCCTTCTCCGCTGTCCGTTGTTTTCAGGCTCACCCGCACATCGTCGATGTATGCGTGGGTCTTATCCATGCTGCCGGTCAAAAAGGAAATGTTGTCCAGACTTTCCATGACGATGTTTTCTGTTTTACAACTCATGGCAATATTCTCTCCCAACAACTCCCCGTCGGCATATACGTCAAAGGTCTTTGTTGCGGTGTCGATCACCGATTTCAGTTCGATCCATTTTCCACACAGATAAGCTCCATTTTTTACAGAGGGAGTTTTTTGGGAATCCCCTCCCCGGAACTCGTAGGTGCGGGAATCGCTGCCGGTGGTTTTAAACCGCAAAAACTCCCCTGCGCTGGAGGTGCTGCTGCTGCCGCTTTCCTCCTTGGAACCCGCCGTCAGGGCAATGGTGGACTTTCCCTCATCGGAAACCACATACAGCTTGTACTCCACCACAATCTCCCCGGCCTGTTTACCGATTTCAATGTTTGCCTTACTGGTTTCGCTGTCGCTGGTATCATTGAATTCCAACACGTGGTTTCCATCCATCTCGACCACGGAAACCCCACCGCTCAGCTTGACCCCGGCGCTCAGTTCGGATTCAAAATTCTCATCCAAAATAACCGTGTACTCCTCCGGCTCCTGGGCATACACCGCCAGGGGCGTGGGAATGCAGGTCATTCCCATGGCCACGGCCAGTACCGCACCCGCGGCCTTTTTTCATTTTCGTATACAGGTTCACCAACACTCCTCCTTTGTTATACTTTTCTAGATAAAGGCCTGTCCGCCGTTGATCTGAATCACCTCACCGGTGAGGAAGGATGCCTTGTCCGAAGCCAGGAACTCGATGACGTCGGCCACCTCCCGGGGCTCGCCCAGGCGCTTCATCAGGATGCTGTCTTTCCAGCTCTCCACCAGCTTGCGGTCGGTGGCAGCGTGGAAGGGAGTATCGATGGTGCCGGGGGAAACCATGTTCACCCGGATGCCGAACTCGGCCAAGTCCTTGGCCAGGGCACGGGAATAGCTCTGCACCGCTCCCTTGGAGGCCGCATAGATGGAAGCTCCGATACCGCCTCCGTTGGTCACTGCAATGGTGCTGAAGTTGATGATGGAGGGGTTGGTGCCTTTTTTCAGCAGCGGCAGCGCTGCACGAGTGTTGAAAAACAGGCTGTCGAAATTCAGCGCCATTACTTTGCGCATAAAGCCAGTCTCCATCTCGGAAACCCGCTGCCGGCCGCCCAGGCCGCCCACGTTGTTCACTAACAGATCCAGATGATCAAACTTCTCGGCGATCTTGGCAAAGGTCTCGTTCACCTGCTCCTCGCTGGTGGCGTCGCATTTATAAAAATGTGCCTTGATGCCCTTGCTTTCCAGATTGCTCATCACCGTGTCCCGGCCTGCTTCGTCGATGCCGGTGACAATCACCTCATACCCGGCCCGGCCCAGTACCTCGGCCGTTTTGCCGCCGATGCCGCCGGTTGCTCCGGTAATCAATGCTGTTTTCATACTTAATTGCCTCCCATATGGTTTGATTTCAAACAGTAAGCTGCATGCTGTAACGTACCTTTTCTCCCCTCGCCCGCACAAGAATGCTACGGCGAGTCTGGTTGACAGGATTATCCTTGGTTTTAAGGAGGAACAGCTCCTGTCCATTTTCCAGCTGCAGTTCTATCTTCATCCGCAGTTCGCCAAAGACAGCCCAGAGAACTGCTTTATCCCCCAAAACCAGCACCTTTTTGGTTTCCTCCACATGCTGGTAGCCATTTTCCGAAAAGCCCAGACTGGCATCCTCCAACGGCATCTCACATTCCAGCTGAAGCTGGGGTTCCAGATGGAATACATAATCGTATACCCCTGGCTTACCCTGGACCAGGAATTCATCCACCAGGGAATCCTCGGTAATGTGCAGGTTGCGCTGGTAATCAATACCCTCGTAGACATCCAATGCCAAACCCGAAAAGCTGTCTGCATCAAAGCGCAGGCACTTGCCCGGATGCACCGAAGTGATATCCTGGCCGTTCCAGCATACGGTATTATGAGACAAGGTCTTTCGATGCCACTCGTTGCACAGCCGGGACTGGTAACCCGCATTGGAAAGATCCCGAGAAATGCGCTGATCTTTATACATCACCTCGATGTTCATAATATCCGGATGGGCATGAGATTTGCCGTTGAGGCCATATTTCACAAACACATTCCAGTTGTTGTTGCGCAGCATGGCAAAGTTGGAGGTGGGGAATGTATTGGAGACATGGGCCACCGGCCGGTAATCGCTGTAATCAAAATCGATGTTGAACAGCAGCTGTTCCAGACACACTGTCCCGCAGCAGTAATAAGGCTCCGAAAGGGGCAGAGTGGTGCGAGGATTGGGGTCGTTCTCAATGATTTTTAGCAGATTGCCCACCTTGCTCTTTTCGCCAAAGGCCCGGGCGGCGGTGTGATACACATAGCTGAATGTGCGCAGATTCAAATTGGGCCAACCGTCGTTGGGATTGGGCAGATACAGGTTGTCAAAGGCGTATTCGTAGGCTTTCTCAAACATCCGCTCAAAAATCGCTGTGCTCTCCTGGCCAAAATCATACCCGTAAATCTTGCTGAAGAGGAACAGATAAGAAACGCCCTCCAACAAAAAGAAGTTGTAGTGGATGGAGCCTTCGTACCAGAAGCCGTCGCAGTCACACCCTCGGCCAGCTGACGCCGGATATTAAAGGGGCTGGTGAAGGCGTAATCGATCATCTCCTGATCCTTCATGCAAGACCCATCACACCGATGGCAGCCAGCGACCAGCAGCTGATATTGTGGATCTCCACCGCCTGGGGAGCCAGCAGCCGGAACATCTCCCGGAAAAGCTTGCGGTGCACATTTTCCAGCCATTCCTGCTCCAGTTCAGGGCGCAAAATCTCAATGGTCTGGATAAAGCGGATAGCTACGATGGCCTCATTCAGGCCCTGAGGCATCATTTTTCCGCATCCCCACTTCATGGTTTCGTAGCTGTCAAAAATCTTGTTTTCCTTGTTGTGCAGCACGAACTCATGGTAATGAGCCGCGTAAAAATCGATCACCTGCAAAGCGTAGTCCCGGTATTTTGTCTCACCGGTGGCCTTGTATACCGCAGCCGAAACCAGAGCCAAAACCACAGCCCGGTTGCGATAGAAGGTGACCCACACGCCATCCTGCACATCGTTGGAATATACCTTTCCGCAGATCTCACACCGGTGGCTGTGGGGCGAATTCAAATCAAAAATCAGCCTGCCGCCATCGTCATCACAAAAATAGTGGTGCCCCCATCGGCTCAGCTTGGCGGGCGAATCGCAGAAGGAGGGCAGAAAGTCATCTACGTCCTTCTTCATCGCCAGAATCGCCTGACGGTTGCGGGGCAGTTGTACCAGTTCACAGAACCGGTCGTTTACATAGTTCATAGTTGGTTCCTCTTTCTCTGCACAGCGTTTACAGCGAATACTCCGCCGTTTCTGCTCCATCCCTGGTCACCCGCAGACGCACCGGACTGCGGCCAACGCCGGCATCGTATTCCCCCACCGTCAGCTTGTATACGTTGCCGTTCCATTCCAGGTGAAGCATTCCCTGCTGGCAGCAAACCTTGGCCTCGCTGCCGGCAAAAGTAAAACACTCAAAGAATACTTGGCTGGTCTGGGGGGTCTGGGAATCGGTAGACAGGGTATGGATGCAGGTGCGGCACAGCTTGTCCTGTTCCTGGGTGGTCATCACACTGACCACCTGCTGTTCATACTGCCGCGTCTCTGTCGGTGCGCTGGAAAATACCTGGTATCGGATATCTCCTGTCTCCATGGGATACCGGTATCCTTTTTCCTGGGGACAGGGCAGCGGATCGGTGTTGCAAATGACCGAATAGATATGGCTCTTTTGGCTGTTGAAAATATCCGCAAACAGCCAGAAGCCCAAACCGTCGGTCACCAGCACCCGGCTTACCTCCTGCATCTGCATATGGCGGGGATACACCCCTGCTGTCTCGCCCCGGTAAACGGCCAGGTTTCCCTCTACCTTAACGCAGGAAACAAAACCGCCGTAGCTTTCGGGGGAAAAGTCTTTTCCCTCTTCCTTCTGCCGCTGCTCCACACTGGTCATATAGACGTCGTTGACGTCCTGGGCGTCGGTATATCTACCATCCACCAGCAGGACATTGTGGTTATCCGGCATCAGATTGCGGTTGTAACCGTCCTCACAGGTGAAATATTCGCCGCCGCTGGCAAAAATATAGGACAAATTGTCGGGGTGATGGTGAGACAAAGAAAACAGATCGATCCCCTCGTCTTGCAGGATCTTCCAGCCTTCCCTCCATTGCTTGGCGCCTCCCGGCGCGCCGCACTTGATGGAAAACACCCGGGCGTCCCGCTGCCAACTGCTGCGCAGAGCCAGCAGACCCAAATCCTCAAAATACCGAGCCAGGGGCAAATCGTCAAACTCCCGTTCTTCCACCGAGGGGTCGTACCACAAAAACTCGAAAATCGCTTCGGGCAGAATTCCGGGCTTCACCTTGCTGTTGGCAGCTTCCTGAGCAAGGAATTCCTTCACCACCATATTTCCCAACTTCTGGGCATGGCCGTTGCGGTATTCCGCCGCTACCTTGTAGTAAACACAGACCGGATGGCTGCTGTAACGGTCGTGGCAGTCGCCGTAGTTCATCTGCCGGGTAAAATCACCGTTGCACTGGTACAGTCGATAATAGAAGGTGTTTTTCAAGTAGGGGCTGGATTGGAAATAATCGATTCCTTCCTGCACCTTCAGCAGATGAGCATAGACAAACAGCCACATGCCGCCGTAGCGCCAATAGGTGACGCCCTCGTAGTTGGAACCGTCCTCTGCCATCAAGTCAAACACCCGGGCAAAGTCCTCTTTGGCTTCCTTTATATATGTATCGGCTTCCTCAGCCTGTCCCTGCATGGCATAGCCGGCGGCAGCCAGCCCCGTCATGTTGATCCAGTTGTGGTTCTGGTAAAAGTTGGTGGACCAACCGCTGCCGTAGGTATCACGGCGATAGTCGAACATCACCTTAGCATGGTGACGGATCTTACAGAAGATCCGCTGCTTTTCCTCTTCGGAAAGATAGGGCTTCAACCAGTCGTACCCCAGAGAAAGGCCAAACAATATCCAGGACGCGGATAAATCTACATTTACCAGATGGGCATTTCCCCATTTTTCATAGGACAGCACCGTGTTCATAAACCGCTTGGCATCCTGCAGATACTGTTCGCTGCCGCTGAGTCGGTAGGCCAGGGCCAGGTTAGCAATTGCAATGCCCATATATGTTGTGCTCTCCTTAGGATGTTCCAGAGGCAGCTCCATCTGCTTGTATCGGTCGGCCTGTTCCAGCAGACGCTTGTACTGCATAGCACGACTGGTATCCAGCTGCAGGCAATAGGGTTTCAAATCACCGATAAATATCAATCGATTCACCTTCTTTTTACTTACATACCGTAGCAGAACCGGTGCGGATTGCCCGCAGTTTGTCTGTCAGGCCGGTGATGGCACTGTAAAACAGAGTATATAGGGTGGCAAATCCGAAGGGTTCGCCAGCCACCACCACCGTTTCTGGGGACAGCCCTAGCAAACCGACTAGAAACAGGTTGATATTTTGGTAGCTGAGATATACCAAAATCACCACCAGCATACTCAATCCCAAGTCGCCCAGTGTCTGCAAAGCCCGCTGCCAGCCCTTTTTGTTGCGGTACCTGTGGTTTACAATCTCACCGCCCCGCACGATGTCAAATACATTGTACGCATGGGATTGTACACCACAATGGTAACAAGGCCGATACCCACTCCCAGGAAAAAGATCAGGTCGATGGGACTGGTGTATCCCCCTGCCTGGGTACCGAAGCCAATCATAAAATAGCACATGCCCACAATCCACCAGCGCAGCAGCGTGGCTTTGGCATTGTCTGAGATTTTTTTGCGACGAGTATGCTTTTTATCCATTTTTCCTTACCTTTCCGTATGCTTTCTGCATGTGTCGATCAAAAGCAGAACACCGGACAGAGCGAACATAGCCATAAGTGCCAGGCTAAACCATACTGCCTTGTATACCATGGCTGGTTCCAGCGAATTTTGGGTACGGATAGCTGTTTGATAAATAGATACCAAGTCTGCCCCCATGCCCACAGTGGCCGCGCACAGAGCGATAGTAGCGTATCCCGCAAAGGAACGGCTCACATGCACTTGGGTGGATTCAAACAGAGTAACCAACCCCAACAGCACAAACAGAAACATGATGAATCCGCATATCTGATTTTCCAGCAGCAGCAGAGCGCTGGTGTGCACATAGGTGAAAATCAGATGCGCAATCGCTGCCACTGCAATGAGCAGTTTGGCCACTGTCTGGATATGGATGTTTTCTTTCAGTTCACGCATGGTCGTCACCTGCTTCCATATGTAAGATCGCTTCGCCCGTTTCGGCATCGAAGAAATGCGCCCGGGACATATCCGGCTTGAGATACAGCCGGCCGCCAAAGCAGGCCGATGTATCGTCGATACGGCACTGTACATCCTGCTGCTGAATCTGCGCGTGGATGATGAGATGGCTGCCCATAAATTCTTTAGCCACAAAATCCGCCTTGAAAGTACCATCGCCGGCCTCTTCTGCAAGGCTGAACACCTCGGGATGTAAACCCAGGATCACTTCCTTGGAGCTCCAGGCCTCCAGCTTGTGGGCTGCCCAAGGGGCGAGACGCAACCGATTTTCACCGCACACGAAGGTTTCCCCTTCCAACTTGCCGCGGATAAAATTGATCTGGGGCGAGCCGATAAATCCCGCCACAAACATATTCACCGGCAGTCCGTAAATTTCCCGGGGCGTACCCACCTGCTGCACCACACCTTCCTTCATCACCACCATACGGTCAGCCATGGTCATGGCCTCGGTCTGGTCATGTGTGACGTAAATAGTAGTCACCTTTAGGCTTCTCTGCAGCTTTACGATCTCGATGCGGGTGCTGTTGCGCAGTTTTGCATCCAGATTGGACAGCGGCTCATCCATCAGGAATGCCTTGGGATGACGAATGATGGAACGTGCCAGAGCCACCCGCTGTTTCTGTCCACCAGAAAGCTGCCCCGGCAGCCGGTTGAGATATTGCTGGATATCCACCGTTGCCGCCGCCTGTTGGACCTTGTCATAGATGGCCGTGTCCTTCTGGTGCTGCACTTCATGCTGATACCCACATTGTCGTACACCGACAAATTGCCGTACAGCGCGTAATCCTGAAATACGATGGCAATATCCCGCTCCACTGGAGGACGGTTGTTGATCACCTTGCCGTCCAACAGCAGCTTGCCGGAGGTGATCTCCTCCAGGCCCGCCAGCATGCGCAGAACGGTGGATTTTCCACAGCCGGATGGTCCCACAAAGACGATAAACTCGCCGTCATCCACATCCAGATTGAAATCATGGATGGCATGAAACCCATTGGGATACACCTTGTTTACATTCTGAAACTGTATTTTTCCCATCTGTATGCCTCCATCATTTACTGGTTCGGATGTGCCAGCTGCTTCTGCAGCCGGCGTCGTTTGGAGCTTTTGCGCAGGCTGTTGCCACCAGCAGCAAACAACAAAGCCGCTCCCGCTAGGTTGGCGACCAGGATGATCTGCTCACGGTCATAAGGCTGTAGCACAAAGGTACCAGCACAAACTGACGAAGCAGCATATAACCGCCCACAATCAGACTAACTGCTGCCCAAGGTATTTCGTACACATTCACCTTCACCGCACAGGTAAACAGCAAGAACAAAAGGAAAATGTTCACGATCACCGCAACGCCCATCATAAAGGTAACCGGCATCACGTCCAGAATACTCACCACATACACAAATTCCAACAGGGTGGCCAGCAAGATCATGGCGTAGGAAGGCGCATCCTTTTTATAGAGGGTAACATATACCTTTTTCTCTTTTTCCGAAATATCCGGCTTCATATCAGGCGCCTCCCTTCTGCAGTTTTTTGTATCGGATATGGCTGAGCAGCAGCACCGCCGCAAAAGCTACGCAGACAATAATCTGCACACTATATATCCCGATACCCACCTGAAACGTAGTAAATTTGAGTTCATACCCGGTGATTCCGTCAGCGTACAGATACTGAAAATCCAGTCCCTTGTAATACGCCCAGATGGCGAGAATGTTGCCAATGGCGTTCACGGCGCCAAAGCAGCAGCAGCCCATATACACCGTCATCACAGCAGCCGCAAAGCGGTCCGGCACAGCTGTGCGGATCTCCAAAAGAACAATCATCAAAATACCGATAATTCCCACAATGGCCCACACCAGGATCTGCCGGTTGAATCCCTGCAGGATCACCTCGTAAAACTGGGCGATTTGTTTGTTTTGAGGCATTTTCAGTCCAAACAGGTCGTTGTATTCGGTCATGAATACCAAGGTGTACAGGAATACCACAATGGCCGTCACTGTGTATACGGCCGACAGAATAACCTGTCCCCGAAATATTTTTTTCATAGTCAAGCCCTCCATTGTTTGTTTCGGGGAGACCGAGGTCTCCCCGAAACAGCACGCGCACAATTATTGGGCCGCGGTCATCACCTGATATGCCTGCTGATAGGCAGTAACATACGCATCCAGGTTTCTTGCTTCAAATGCAGCCAGATATTCGTTGTAATCGGCCGGAATGGAGATGCCGTTCGGAGCATTCCCCTTGGCATTGTACCGCACGATGTTGAACATCTCCTCGCTCAGATCTTCCATACCCATGGTAGTGGTTTCGGAAATAGCCTCCTTCTGACGCAGCGTCAAAGAGAACACAGGAGGAACCATCTTGTAATAGTTGGGGTTATCACCTTGATACCTTCGCCCGCGTAGGTGGCAAAGTGTGTGGTGGAATTCTGCAGCAGCTCCCAGCCTTCAAATCCACGCTCGGAGGTATACTGGTATTCGAAGCCGATATCCTTCTGGTAGCCGATGGGAATCAGGCAACCCAGCCAGTCGCGCAGGAAAGTGGAAAGGTCGCCCTTGGCCACGGAAGCGCAGGTCTCCATCACCCAATCGGTGTACTGGGGATATTCCTTGCCATCGGGTCCGGTATAGGTCTCGTTTTCCTTCAGGAACATGGGCAGGCCGTAGTTCTGCAGGGTGGAGCCTTCTTCGGTGAAGAAGTAGTCCAGCAGAGCGCAGGAGCGGTACAGCTCAGCATCGGTGGCGCAGCCGGCTACAGAGATGGACCAGCCATCAGGCTTGATGCGCGGCCATTGTCGATATAATACTGCCACACGCCGTTCACCTTGGCCACCGGGGGCAGCACCACCACGATGTCCTTGTTAAGGGAATCAGCAGTGGAAGAAGCCTGCCAGTCAAAGGTGATAAAGCCATAAGCGGGCGCTTCGCTCTCGTCAGTGCCCCACAGGGTGCTGCGGAAATTGGTCTTGTTGGTCAGATCATAACAATCGGAATAAATCAGGCCCTCGGCCTCCATATCCGACAGGTAGCACAGCACATCGTACATACTCGGTGGAGTAGGTATACTGCAGGGTACCGGTTTCATCGATATACCAACGGGAAGTATAGCTGTCGGCGTGTGTGCCTTCACACCGTCAAAATAGGTGGACAGACGCAGCAGATCTTCCCGGTAGGAAGACTGGCGGGTAAACATGGGCCACACGGTGTCCGCCTTACCCTGTGTCAGATAGGTGGGATTGGCCTTGATGCAGCGCATCAGCGCAATGAGCTCGTCGATGTCATAGGCTGCCTTTTCACCCAGAAACAGCTCAGAGGGCTTTTCGTAGTCATAGTTGTCATTGATGTACTGCACCATGGCCTTGGTGAGGGTCTCACCATTCTTCACAGCCAGTTCGTTCTGGATCTCAATGATGCTCTGATCAGTTTTCTTCGTGATTTCAACGCCTTCTTTAGGAGTCACGGTGCCGCCGTTGTCGCCTCCGCGGGTGTTGTCGCCCACATAGAAGCCATCGTAGTAGACTTCAAACTCGCCGTTGGTATCGTAAGCCGCGTTGGGATCATCCAGCAGCATAGTCACCCAAGACTGCCGCAGGCTGAAGCTGCGGGCAAAGTTGTTCAACTCTGCAATATAGGGTGCGTGGTAGATGTTGCCGTCATATGCAGTGATGGCGGTTTTACATCGGGATTGGCATCCAGATAGGCCTTAAAGTTGGGCATATAGCCCTGGGCCATCATGTCGCTGAGATTGACGAATTTGCCTTCGGTGCCGTAGTACATCAGATCGTCAGCAATAGAGTTACCGCCAAAAATGTTGGCCTCGGAGAAGTTGGTGGTAGAGGCGATATCAATCATCTCAGTGGCTTTCTGGTCCTGGGTTGTGATATCGGTGAGTTCACAGTTAAGGGCCGTTTCCACATAGTCCCACATGGGTTTGAGCATACCGGCGGTGTACACGGTGCCGTCGGGCAGGGTCAGGGGGATTCCTGGTTGTAGGTGATGGTACGGGACTTGTTGCCGGCCGCATAGTTGATTTTGAGGCTTACCTTTTCGGTGAGGTCGGTCTTGTCCTCGGTGGACTGGGTCTGTTCGCTGCTGGCCGCAGATTCAGCCCCGGCGCTTCCCGCCTGGTCCACGATGGTGGAGCCGCACCCGGACAGGGTGGACAGCAACATGGTGCCCGCCAGCATAAAGCCGGCAAATTTTCGCATTTTCATTGTATCCTCCTTAATTTTTATTATCCTTTCACGCCGCCCATATTTACGCCTTTTGCAAAATACTTCTGGATGTAAGGATAGATAGCCAAAACCGGAATGATGGAGCAGATGATGATGGCATACGCCAGGCTGTCTGCCGAGTAGGACAGAACCACCGGCGATTCATCGTACAGCTTCTGGTAGTTTTCGATGAGCTGCCGCAGATACACCTGCAGCGGCTGCTGGTAGGGTCGGTGAGAAGCATCCGGGACCAGTAGTACCCGTTCCAGCGGCTGATAGCGTAAAACAGCGTCACCGTTGCAATGCTGGCCGTGGACATGGCACATAGATCTTGTAAAACAGCTGGAATTCGTTGGCGCCGTCCACAATGGCGGCCTCCTCCAACTCCTTGGGGATGCTGCTGAAATAGTTGCGCAGCAGAATGATGTTGTAGCCTGCACGCCAAAAGCCACCACCATGCCCCAGCGGTTATCCACATGCATGCTCTTATAATTCAGATACAGGGGGATCATACCGGCGCTGAACCACATGGTAAACACCAGCAAAAAGTTCCACTGGCGGCGGAATTTCAGCTTTTTCTTCTGCAAAGCATAGGCACCGGTGAGGGAAATACCCATGCTCCAGGCGGTGCCGATCACCGTGTAAAATAGGGTGTTGGCATAGGCAATCCAAAATCCCTTACTTTCGATGACCATTTCATAGGCCTGCAGGGTGATCTCCTTGGGCAGCAGGGTGATCAGACCGCTTTCGTAGGCCAACTTTCCGCTGATGGACACGCTGAAGGCGTATACAATGGGGTACAGCGTGACAAGGGCAAAGGCAATCACCAGCAGATAGGAACACACCTTGAATATCTTTTCACTTTTGTTCAGTAATCCCATAATCAGATTCTCCTATTTACCACAGCGAAGTATCGGATATGTTGCGGCTTATGGAGTTGGCTCCGATCACCAGCGCAAAAGCAATCAGTGAATTGAACAGACTTACCGAAGCTCCCATGCCATAGTTGGCCGACAAAATACCAATGCGCTGTTCGAAGGTGGACAGAACGTCTGCCGTCACATACACGTTGGAATTGTACATCAGCAGCACCCGTTCATACCCGATGGAGAGCATATTGCCTATGCGCATGATGATCATGATGATCAGGGTAGGGGCCATGCCCGGGAAAGTGACATACCGCAGCTCCTGCAGTTTGTTGGCGCCGTCCACCTTCATGGCCTCATACAGCGTGGGCGATATGCCCATGATCGCCGCAAAATACACGATGGAGCTGTATCCGCTTTCCTTCCAGATGCCCACCGCTATGTACAGAGGCCGGAAATAGTTGGCCTTGGACAGCATAGACACCCCTTCCTCCAGCCATCCCATATTCTGAAACAGGGCTGCCAGCACACCGGTGGAATGAACACCGCTGTACACCAACATAATGGTGATGCCGGTAATGGTTACTTCGGAAAGGAAGTGAGGCAGATAGGTCGCGGTCTGGGTAGCCTTGCGGACAAAGCCATTGCCGATCTCGGAAAAAAGTACCGCCAGAATGATTGGTACCGGAAATCCAAAAACCAGGCTGTAGGCGTTGATCACAAAGGTATTGCGGAAGGCCTGCCAGAACTGTTCCTTGTTGACGCCGGCCACCAGATTTACGAAGTTGTCGATGCCTTTGAACTCGCTCATCCAGATGCCCAGACTAGAATCGTACCGTTTGAAGCTATCAGAAGCCCGCCCATAGCTTATACGCCCACAGTGCAAACCAAAGCACCACAGGCAGCAGCAAAACATACAAACGCCAATCCTGGACCAGCGCATGGATTAGTTCTCTGCTTTTGGGTTTGCGCATTTTAATTTCGTTTTGAACCATTTGCTATACATTCCTCCTTTTGTTTTCCTCTGAACACAGGTTCTATATCCATCCCTCCGTTTCTCTGCCCGGCACGGAACATATTTTCTGAAGCATTTCCACCACCCTCCGGATAAAGGCCGACGATAAGGTTGAATGATTTGCTGCGTCAGCTTCGCCATTTCAGCGTATATGTCATCTCAACATCACCGCGCAAACCGCGCAGATGATGGTTCAATGCAGTAAAAGTTTTATCCAACCGGACCCATACTCCTTGCGGAGTACAACCATCGCCACCAGCAGGGCAAACAAACCTGTAAGGCCGTTGCTCACCATCATTACAATTCCCATGGCAGTGCCGCCAGACAGAGCCGTAAACTGCTTGAGGGCAAACAAAATGGGAAGACGGAAAATGAATAGCCTTGCAAAATTAATGCCAAAGGACAGCTTGGTATATCCGAAGGCATACAAAAGCGCCATAATCGCCGCATGTACTGCAAGAAAAATATTGGAAAGCATCTCCAGCAAAAAAATCTGTCGGATCAGTTGGGCAAACGCTGCATCTCCGCCCGAAAATACCGAGAGAATCGGGTTGAGAAATATCCATGTAAGTAAAAATCCCAATGTTCCCCAGGCCACGTCCACCAGAAATACGCTTTTGAACACCTTCAGGGCACGGTCTTTCTTCCCGCTTCCGATATTCTGGCGGATAATGGAAGCACCGCCGTCACCGATGCTTCCTGCCGGAACCGTAGACAATGCGCTGATACTGTTGGACACTCCCAAAGCGCCTACTGTCTGGGTACCATAGTCCACTCCTACCGAGTTCACTACCACCTTGCCGGTACTGAAAGCAAATTTTTCTGCCATCACAGGGAGAGAAATACCAAACAGCTTTTTGATAAACAGACGGTCCATTCGGATATATTCCAGTGATATCCCGAATACATCCTTTGGATCCCGCAGGCTGTATATACCGATCAAAGTCACAAGCAGGTTGGAAAGCAAAGTGGAAAAAGCGATCATCACAACACCTTTGCGGAATATCAGAACGAACACTCCCGACAGAGTGAATTTTGCCGCAGCCATCAGAAGATTCACACCCAATATCCTGCCGCCGTTCCCGCGCGCCTTTTCGATCGCTACATACACATTGTTGAAGAAGACAAACACCAGGTTCACCATGATCACCCGGTAATAATTCCAACCAATCTCCACCAGTTCTTCGGGGGTGTTAGCCAAGCGGAGCACCCATTTGCCAGACAGTATCAGCGAGATTGCCAGCAGCAACGCGCCGCCTACTGCGAGAAAAAAGGTGGTGTTCACCGTTTTTTTGACATTTTCATAATCGGCGGCGCCATAAAATCCGGCAATAAGGATTCCTGCTCCGATGGAAAGGCCTGTTCCCACGGCTGTCACCGAGTTGTTTAGCTGGTTGAAAAACGAAACCGCCGCCACCGACTCCGGATTGATGCGGGCTGTAATGGCCAGGTCGAAAACTCTGAACAGTTCGTTTAACAGCTGGAACGCCGCCATGGGCACACACACCGTCAAAACCCCTTTGAGTATATTTCCTTCCAGAAACAATTCTCTTTTTTTCAGATCCTTTTCCGCAACTGTAAGCGCCATCTTTTCGCCAGACCTTTCTTCAGCTTTTATCCTATCTGGTTTTGCTTCCCGGTCCAGCCGTTCATAGCTATAACTAGTTCGTAGCTTTTCTAAACACAGTATACACTACCCCACAAAGGCCTGTCAATGCGATTTTTATCGTCGTTTTTTATATATTTTGCATCATTTTTTTGTAATCGTTCACGTTTTACACATTATTTTTTCAAATTTTGTATTTTTCGTGCATGAAACTGCTGCAAATAAAATTCTGTTCCAAGCAAACTTATTTATTTTTCCGAGACACTTGACGAGCAGAAGCTGAATGTGCTACTCTTTTTATGAACGTATTCACAATTTTACATTTTATAATTTAAACGGGATTTTGAAATATGAACAGAACTGTTGAACGCACGCTGGCCATCCTGGAACTGATTGCAAATAGTGAAAACGGAATCACTCTTCAGGAAATTGCGCAGGCAATGGATATGGCAAAAAGCAGCGCTTTTGTCGTTGTTCATTCGCTGCTTGAACTTCAATACATCAAAACTGTGGAAAACAACGACAAAAAATACTGCCTCGACATACGAACATTTTCCCTTGGCATGAAGTATGTCAGCGATCTGACACTGATAAAGCAATGCGGCAGTTATCTGCCTGCTTTAGCGGAAAAATATAATAAAACCGCCTTTGTAGGTGTTTTGAACGGCACACAGGTGGTTTATCTCTACAAGTATGTAGGCCGCAATGCGCGTCTGGCTACCTGTGCCATCGGCTCCAGCAAACCAGTATACGCCACCTCTCTGGGCAAGGTCATACTTGCCTATCTGCCAAGGGAGGAGCAGCTTTCCATCATCGACAAAATCAAATTTGTTCCCTTCACGCCATACACCATCGTTTCCAAGGATGACCTTTTAAAAGAGCTGGATTCGATCCGGCAAAAAGGGTATGCGACCGAAAACCGGGAGCTGGGAGAGTTTACCTTCTGTTACGGCGTTCCCGTATTTGATCATAAAGGAAATGTGATTGCGTCCATTTCTTTGTCAGATATCGCCCTGAGCGACCAGGACGCTTCGGAGATAGTGGCCGACCTGAAGGCGGCTGCCTCGGAAATTTCCAAAACTGCCGACTATACATTGCGCTAAGTCTATTTCGTTGTGTACAGATTTCTCTTGTTTCCAGAAAATGTTTGGTGCGGCATTTGTGCTCTGCGCTGACTTTATATATATTTTTCTTTCAACCAGACAGACGCCGAACCCCGGAACATTTTAAGACAAAAGAACAGGAGTGAATTAAATGGCTTTACACGTCGTCAACGAAGCCCGACGCTGCTTGAACTGCAAAGTACCTCAATGCAGAAAGGGTTGTCCCATCAATACGCCTATTCCCGATATGATCCAGCTGTTTTTACAGAATCAACTGGAGGCAGCGGGAGAAATGCTGTTTCTGAACAACCCCCTCAGCATTGTTTGTTCTCTGGTATGCGATCATGAAAAGCAATGCGAGGGCCACTGTGTGCTGGGACGAAAAGGAATGCCGGTACACATATCCAGCATTGAAAATTACATTTCCGACGCTTATCTTGATCGCTTGTCCCCCGTTTTGCCGGCTTCTTCCGGAAAGCGGGCTGCTATCATCGGAAGCGGTCCTGCCGGAATCACCATCGCTGTGCTTCTGGCTCAAAAAGGACATGATGTAACAATCTTTGAAAGTCGGGAAAGAATCGGCGGCGTGCTTCGTTACGGCATTCCGGCATTCCGGCTTCCCAAAACAATATTGGATCGTTATAAAACACAGCTGCTGAAAATGGGCATTCACATTCGGCCAAACACCTCCATAGGCGGTGCCTTAACGGTGGATGACCTGCAGAGAGATGGCTATCAGGCAATTTTTATCGGAACCGGCGTATGGCGTCCCAAAAAACTTGGAATCCCCGGGGAAAGCCTGGGTCACGTCCACTTTGCCATTGATTATCTCGTTGATCCCGATGTATATGATCTGGGCGAACATCTGGCAGTGATCGGTGCAGGCAATTCCGCTATGGATGTTGCACGTACTGCGCTGCGAAAAGGCACCAAAAAAGTAAGTGTGCTTTGCCGCGGTCCAAAAGCAGCCGCCAGCCAACGTGAAGTGGATTATGCGGTAGCGGATGGCGTAGAATTCCTGTATGGCGCACGCACAGAATCGATTGACAGGGACGGAGTGTGGTTCAAACAGGCAGAGTTTGATCAGGATGGAAATATCTGCCGCCTGTCTGAACCAATGCTGTTCCATGCAGACGGCGTGATCATAGCCGTAAGCCAGGGGCCCAAAAACAAAATTGTGAGCACCACCTCCGGTCTGCAAACCACAGAGCATGGCCTTCTGTTCACCGATGTTCACGGGAACACCACCCGTCCTGGCATTTTTGCCAGCGGTGATGTGGTATTAGGAGCGCGCACCGTAGTGGAAGCTGTAAAATATTCCAAGGAAGTTGCTCAGGTTATGGATGAGTATCTTTCTTCCATTCAGGACTGACCCATACAAAAAGCCGACCGCTGGCAGCGGTCGCTTTTGTATGGAGCATACTCCGTTGCAGCACTGCCTTTTCTTGCAATCCAAGCACATCCATGTTATGATTATAAAAGGTCATATGACCCGAAAAACATCCCCCTTTATGCGAGGAGAAAGGAGTTGCTCCATGCTTTCAAACCAATGGCTGAACATCCTGATTGTTGGTATTTATTTTGTTTTTCTCATTGTAATAGGATGGATTTTTCGAACCTTTTCTTCCAATACCAGTGACTATTTTAAAGGCGGAGGAAAAATGCTGTGGTGGATGGTGGGTTCCACCGCATTCATGACGCAATTCAGCGCTTGGTCTTTTACCGGTGCTGCCGGCAAGGCTTTCAGCAATGGTCTTTCTGTAATGATGATTTTTCTCGGTAATGCTCTGGGATATTTTTTCAATTATCTCTTTTTTGCCGCCAAATCGCGGCAAGTGCGGGTGGTAACTCCTATTGAGGGAATTCGGCTCCGCTTTGGTAAGGTAAATGAACAGGTATTTACTTGAGCCAGCGTTCCCAGCAGTATTTTCCAGGCGGGCATCTGGCTGAACGGTCTTGCCATTTTTGTATCTGCCGTATTCGATATACCCATGTCCACTAGAGCACATTGATCTCGGCCTTTGTCTATGTTATTTTTCTTTCTGCAACGTTTTCATATTCCTAATGTGGTAGGGAATGTAAGGTCATGTGCGGCCATATTCTGGATTGTTTCGACCGCTATTTTGATCTGTCGCACAGCCGGGAGGCTATGCTGCGTTTTGCGCACACCCAGTTAGACAGCTCGCGCAAATCGGTCGCCAAAAAAGCTGCGCGTTTCCTGCAAAAGCATGAGCTATAAGCGGGGGATCTTTTCTTAGACACGCCGGCACGATGCTGTCAGGGGTAAAATTGGGGTAAAGGGACAGGGAATTCAAGTTTTGCAGTCATGACCCCCGGCTAAGCCGGGGGCTTGTGTAAGCCCTAGAAGGGCATAATACGGACAACGCCCCTCAAGGGGCCTCGAACGGTTCGGCCAACTGCATTGCCGACTCGTGGCAGGCCCTTGAGGGGCGTTGTCTTATGCCTTGGTATTCTTGCTACCCGTAAACGGGTCAATGAACTCTTTCAGGCTCATTTGATCTGCTATCTGGTCTTCGTCAAGCTGATGCTTGATGTACTCCGCAATCTGCTTTTTGTTGCGTCCTACTGTATCCACATAGTATCCTCTTGCCCAAAAGTGCCTGTCCCCATACTTATATTTTAAGTTTGCGTGTCTATCGAATATCATCAGGCTGCTTTTCCCTTTGAGATATCCCATGATTTGTGCTACACTATATTTGGGTGGAATACTAATTAGCATGTGGATATGATCCGGGCAGCTTCTGCCTGAATGATTTCCACTCCTTTTTGCTCGCACAATTTTCTCAGAATCACTCCTACATCCGTTCTGATTTGCCCATATATTGCCATTCTGCGGTATTTGGGAGCAAACACTACATGATACTGGCATCTCCACGTTGTGTGCTGCAAACTCGCTATATCTTTTTCCATCTTAAAAGACCTCCTGGTGTTTTTCTTGTGCAGTTGGCCGACCGCACTTTCATTATACCAGAAGGTCTTTTCATTATATAATCTTTTTTACTCTCCCCAGCAAAGCTGGGGGTTGTCGCTTCGCTAAAGCTTAACCAAAGCAAAAAACAGCGCTGAATCAAATGATTCAGCGCTGTTTTTGGTGGTTGCGGAGACAGGACTGTCAGCGGCTCCGCGCTGGCTGCAATTAGCGTACTGCGCAGGAAAGCCAATCGCAAGTAAACAAAATGGGTACCGGCCTATATCAGCGCACGGAAACCATATCCATAGGATTCACACGCACACCATCCTGCATTACCTCAAAATGTAGGTGGTTGCCTGTGCTGTCGCCGGTGCTGCCTACATAACCAATCACTTGACCAGCCGTCACGGTTTCGCCCGCCGTGACGCTGATGCTGTCATATGGGCATACCGCGTGGACAAGCCCGCGCCGTTATCCAGCAGCACCTGATTGCCGTAGCTGTCGTTCCAGCCGCTGACCAAAACAGTTCCGCTGTGGGCAGCCAAGATGGGCGTACCCTCCGGCGCGGGAATGTCCGTGCCGCGATGCCCGGTATTGCCAAAGGCGTCTGCTTCCCCGAAGTGGCAGGATATATAGGTGTGACCCGGCAACGGCCAGCACAATTCGCCGTCCGCAACAGCAATCCCGCCGCACAGGGCAAGCAGACTGGGGCGCATTTCCTCGGAAAGCAGCTGGTGCAAAATGTCCCGCTGGTCTTGCGTAAAGCGGTACAAATCTGCCAGCGCGTCCACCGATTTGCTGCTGACCGCGATGTGCAGAATGTACTCCGTGGCAGGCTCCGGGTCGGGTTCGTCCTCGGTCGGTTCCGGTGTGACGGTTACTTCCTCCACCTCGGCGCTTATTTCGTGCATCGCCCAAAAGGTGTCCTGAATCAACCGCTTCTTGCTTTCGTCAATGACGACCACATCGCCATCGTTGTTTAAGTTGTTCTGCACGGCAAAGACGGCCAGCACTTCAGGCCAGTAGCTCGCCCAAGTGTGACCGTCCTCGTAGTCGTATTCCATCGTGGTTTCGCTGCACTCCGGATGCGCCGACACAATGTCGTTGATGGCCGTGCCGAAGTCAGCATTGGTTTCGGCAACGATTTCGGCAATGCGGATGCTGTTCGGGTCGCCGGATTCATCGGCAAACAAGATGCCCATCGGTGAGCCGATCACCGCCGCAGCCGCGCCTATGACCATCGCCAGCAACAGCACCACGCCGCCCGCGCCAAGCAGCGCCAGCAGCGAACCGGCTGCACGCCGTATCGTGCGCGTCAGTATCGCTTTCAGCCGCAGCCACGCAGCTTGCAGCAACGTGCGAATCCTGCCCAGCGCTGCTTGTCGGATGCCACCGGAAAAAGCAGGGACAGTATCGGGCAGTCTGACGCCGCTGCCAAGTACCGTGCCGCCCGCCTGCTTTTGCAGATGGCGGCGCACCGTTTCGCGCGTGAGGTGTTGGCGTTTCAGCGCCTGCATTTTGTCACGGTAGGAATCGGGCGTTTTGATCTCCCGCTTATCCAGCGCCTTTTGCCGAAAGCGCTGACGCTTGAATGATTCTCGCCGGTCGGCACTCTGCGCAAAGGGGGGACTTTCTGTTTCAGGCGGGCTGGGCGGCGTGTGTGGTTGGCACACGCTGGCGCTTTTCCTGTAAAATCCGAAATTGACGGTAGCTGATTCGTCCTGTGTCCAGCGCCTTGCTTTGCAGGTTTTCTGCCGCCTGTGCGGCTTTTTCGGAAACAACCGTCTGGGCGTATTCTTCCGGCGTCTGCTGCTCGGTATCTGCTGCAGATTCCGCCTGCCGCACTGTCTGCTTTCGCTTGGCTTCAGCTTTTTGCAATGCCGCGCGTATCAGCCGCTTGCGCTTATACTCCATAGTCAGCGCTCCCCACGGTTGGCGGCGCTGCGCTCCTGCATCAGGCGTTTATACTGGTCAGGGGTGCATTTCATCGGCATAATCCAATGGGGGTCGGTAAGAACAGCTCCGGGTCACGAAACAGCTTTTCGTAGTAGCGGAACTGTTTGTCGGTCAGGCTGCAAAATTCCTCCCCGGAAAAACCGCAGATGAAGAAATTGCCCGCGATAACATCGTAGTCCTCAATGCAACGGTTCAGCGGCAGACCGTCCACCTTGCCCGAATCGTTGCAGACAAGCGCCACATTGTCCTTTGACCACGGGTATACGGCTCGCATATACCCGCCGACAAGCTGCTGAAGGGGGTGCAGCTCATTTGCAGCAAGCCGTTCCTCCGGATACTTGCCCGGCTGAACATACAGAATACGGATTTTGTTTTCGTTAGACATTGCAATAGCTCCTTTTTTGACAATAAAAATACCGCTGTATCGGGTGATACAGCGGGGGTGACAAATATAAAGTGTCCGGCTCCTTATGCGTTAGACGGGGGCGCTTGCTTGGTAGCCACCTTCGCCGCCACAAACCACCGTCCATCTTCAAACCATAACTCGCGCTCTTTGCCTTGAATCATACAGGTGTAGCGGTCCCCAACGCCGCCCACGTCGGCGGCACGGCGCAGATGTCCTTGATCTTGTCGATTTTGTAGACCTGCCCTTTATCAAAAATAATCTGCAGAGGTCGCAATCGTCCCTCGGTGCTGAAGCGCACATCGACTTCCACATAGCGCTTTTCTCGTTGAATCATTTACGATGCCTCCTATGCCGTATGAAAATACCCGACCGGGTGGATGTTGTGGTCATCGTAGGCGTTAATGCCGCCCAGCACCGGGTCTGTGTATACTACGGCCCTCTGCACACTGCGTAGCCGTACCGCTGGCGCAGGGTGTCCACGGCTTTGTCGATGTGCTCCAGCTTCTCGCGCTTTTCCTCATTGGAGAAAAAGCCTAATTGCACTGCGCAATCCGCGGGGCACAAGTCGGCACCGCGCACACCGATGCTACGCAGGGGCTTTGGCCACGAGTAATTGCGCTTGAATAAATCAAAGGCAATGCGGGCAATTTCGATGCTCACATTGGTGGGGCTATCCAGCTTTCGACGGCGCGTAAAGCCGGACAGTTCATTATCCCGCACATAAATCTCCACCACATTGCACTTGCTGCCGAGGTCGCGCATACGCATGGCAACGCTTTCGGAAAGCAGCACCAGCATCAGCCATACATCTTCGTCCGTAGTCAGATCGCGCGGCGTGGTGGCGCTGTTGCCCACACTCTTAATGGCGGAATGTGCATCCTGCTTGGCGACCGGCGTTTGGTCCAATCCGCGCGCAAATGCCGAGAGCGTATAACCCATCACGCCAAACCAGCCCTTGAGGACTTCAGGATTCATTTCCGCAAGCTGACCGATGGTGCGGATGCCGTAATTGCCGAGCTTGCGCTGTGTGGCTGCACCAACATACAAAAGATCTCCCGCAGGCAACGGATATACGATTTCCTTATAGTTTTCCGGCTCAATAATTGTGATAGCATCCGGCTTTTTGTAGTCACTGCCGAGTTTCGCGGTAATTTTGTTGAAAGAAACACCAATGGAAACGGTGATACCCAATTCACGCTTTATACGCACACTGATTTCCTTTGCGATCTTGACGGGGCTTCCGAACAACCCTACGCTGCCGGTTATATCCAGCCATGCTTCGTCAAGCCCAAAGGATTCAACTTGATCTGTATAATCATTAAAAACTTCTCGCACATAGCCGCTGTACTTCTGGTATTTTCCATAGCTGGCGGGTACAATAATTAAGTCACGGCAGTGCTGCTTGGCTTCCCATATTGGCATCCCTGTTTTCACGCCCATCCGCTTGGCGGGGTAACTGGCGGTAAGTACAATGCCGTGTCGTGCTTCCGGGTCACCGCAGACCGCAATGCTTTTCCCGCGCAGTTCAGGATGCTCCTGCATCTCAACACTGGCATAGAAACAATTACAATCGCAATGTAATATATGCCGTTGCCCCATATTGCCCTCACCTCCGTTAGCTCTATTATAATTACACATTGTTTCACTTTCAAGTGCTTTTTTTATCACAAAATATGAAAATCCGTGTAATCGTACCCTTGACTTTACTTGGGCGAGGATGTACAATAATGTTGAGGTGATATACCGTGAGTAATTGGAGCAGCCGAATCCGCGCTGAACGTGAGCGTCAGAATCTCACCCGTGAGCAGGTAGTGCAGCGTATGTTGCAATTCTTACCCGATTCCGAAAAAGCCGTCACCACAAGAACTCTGATGGCTTGGGAGGCCGGTGAACGTGAACCCCGTGTTACCGTAGGTCTAGCGTTGGCGCTGGCACTAGGTGTTGAAGATATGACCGACTTATATCTGGATTCCGAACCCAAATTGAACCGAACGGGGCAGCAGCGCTTGGGCGAGTATCGTTCGATGCTTTTGCATACAGCCGAATTTGTGGAACGGCAGGAACACACACTGCGTCTGTTGCCGGTCTATTTACAGCCCGCCTCTGCCGGTACCGGTCAGTGGCTGGACGATGACGCCCAAGAAATGACCGAAGTGGACGAATCCGTACCCACCAAGCGGAGTTCGGTGTCCGCATCGCCGGTGACAGTATGGAGCCGCGCTTTGTGAACGGGCAGACCGTGTGGGTCAAAGCGGCACAAGACGCCAACAACGGTGATATTGTGCTTTGCACCTTGAACGACCAAGGCTATTGCAAAAAGCTGTGCAAGGACGAAAACGGCATTGCGCTGATTTCCCTGAATAAAAAATACGCCCCCATCCCTGTGCGGGAGGAGGACGAATTCAGGATCGCCGGTATTGTAGTAGGATAAGGAAGGAGCATCGCGTATGTGTGGACGGTATCAGTTTTCTGCAGATGAATATAAAGAGATTCGCCAGATCGTGCGCGATGCGCAGCGCCGCAGCGAGGGAAACGAACTCAATTTCCCAATGGCAGGAGATATTTGCCCCTCGCAGGTGGCACTGGTGCTGGTTTCACGCGGGGAGAAGATCGTGGGAGAGTTCCAGCAATGGGGGCTGCCCGGTTTTCGCGGCAGACAGCAAATCATCAATGCCCGCGCTGAAACGGTGACGGAAAAGCCGATGTTTCGCCGCAGTATTGCCTTCCAGCGCTGCGTGATCCCTGCCACCGGCTTTTATGAATGGGACGCCGCCAAGCACAAATATTTTTTCCAAATGCCGGGACAGCCGATTTACTTAGCGGGCATCTATGATAATATAAGTGGTGTGAACTGCTTTATCATTCTGACCACAGCGCCCAATGATTCGGTAGCGCCCATCCACGACCGTATGCCGTTGCTGCTTTCCCACGAGCAGGTGCGCCCGTGGTTGGTGGACGCCGGTGCGGCGCTGGAGCTGCTTTGCAGCCGCCCGCCGCTGCTGCTGCGTACAAGCTGTGATGGGCAGTTAGGCTTTGATGATCTTGCGTGAGAGGGTTCTATGGATCAAATTGAGAAATTTGTAAGGATTCAGGGGTGTCGATTCCTGCCTACAATGTCTGTTTTTATGACAGCAACGGCACCGATGAAATTCTGGACAACATTCTTTGCGGCAAAAAACGCGCCAACACAGGGTTGTTCAGCCTGTTTGAAGCCCAGATGCAGCTGCTGCCGCGCACGGGTGATTACACGGTCGTGCTGGACAGCGATATGCAGCCGCGCTGCATTACCCGCACCACAAAGGTGGACGTTGTCCCGTTTGAAGATGTGACGGCAGACTGTGCCGCCGCCGAGGGGGACGGCACCCTTGCCGCGTGGAAGAAAGCCCACCGCAAGGCGTTTGCCGCAGCGTGTGAGGAAATCGGCAGGAACTTTGACGAAAGCATGAAGTGCGTCTGCGAGTATTTTGATGTGGTTTACCGCGCAGATGGGCAGTGAGATAAATCGAAATTTCTTGGGAGGAATATATATGGTTGGAAGAATTTATCACGTTGGATTAACAGTTTCTGATTTGGATCGCTCGGTTGCTTTCTACAGGGACATCCTTGGTCTTGCGTTTCAAGGAGAAATTTTTATGGAAGGCAAAGAAACCGATAAAATGTTTCGTAGAGCAAATTGCAAAGCAAGGGTCGCTTATTTGAACGGTTCTAAGGCTATTGAAACGCCACCGGTCGAGCTGATTCAGTTCGTAAACAGCGAGATTCATAAAGAACAATCCGACTTGTTTACGACATCCATCTCGGAAGTATGTTTCTATACGGATGACATTGATTCTGTCTATAATACCCTTATCGAAAATCATGTGGAGTGCTTGTCTGAACCGCAGTATTTCGACTTTAGCAGATGGATTTGGGGAAAGCAGAGCGTTTTATTTCAGAGACCCGGATGGCATTATCCTTGAAATGATGCAGCCTCTTTGATAAGAAATCATAGGTATAGGAAATTGCCAACTTCCAGTTTGTAGAACAAATCCGCAACAAATAACGGCAGTTAGGAGAACCCCATGATTTTACACATAAACAACAGTGAGTATGATTACCATACCTTGGTCAAGGTTGCGGAGATGGCAGGGCTTGCGGGCATTGTCGGCTTTCACGAATCCGAGGACGGCTATATTGTCAGCTTCCCCGATACAGAAAACACGCAGGCGCTTATTAACGACTACAAAGCGCGTCTGCGTGATTTAGAAAACAATATCTGGCAGCACTAGACTGCCACTAATTCTAAGGCGGGCTTCGGCCCGCCTTTTCTTTATGCAAAATCATTTCTCATGCAAAATCATTTCTCTGCGGTTGCCTCACCCGGTTTGGTCGTGATGAGCTTATACACCGCCGTATCCTTGGGTTCCAGATTGGAGAACGGTATCATGCTGTTGCCCATCTTGATAATGCCGTGTCCCTCGCTGGCGTTGCGCAGAAATTCCAGCTGCGGCTTGGACAGCCCGTACAGGCGTTCCAAGGCTTCCAGACTTTTCGATTGCCGCAGCATAATGACAAACTCACTGTTGGAAAGCAGCGCATACGCCACGGGGTTATCCAGATAATCCTGAATATCCTGCGAGATGCCGGTGGCGTAGGCATTGTACTTGCGGAACCTTTTCCAAGAGGAATACAGGAAATTGGAACTCATCGGGTCCTTTAACAGCACATGAATCTCATCAAAGTAGATCCATGTTGCCGCCGTGGCGTCCTTGCGGCGGTTGGTCATCACCTGCATATTGATGAACTCCAGCAGGGACATCATGGCAATCGGGCGGAGCTGGTCGCCCAGACTTTGGATATTAAAGCAAATCAGGCGGTTGTTCATATCCACATTGGTGGTGTGGGAAAACGCCTGCAAGCTGCCGTTGGCGAATACATCCAGCATCAACGCCAGCTGCTTTGCGCGACGCAGGTTGATTTGTTCAAATCCCGATACAAATCACCGAGCGTCGGGCAGGGCGCTGTGTAGCCGGAGGCAATCAGCGGTTTATAAATGTTTTTGAGGCTGGCAGCAATCAGGCTTCTGTCCTCCGGCTGAAGATGCCCATTCTCGCCGATCAGCTTGTCCAGCATCGACAGTACAAACTCAATTTTGGCAACATCGGGCGGCACACCGGTCTTGGGGTCGTAATGATAATCCAGCGGATTAAAGTATGTCCGGCTGTCCACAGACACCTTGATCGCCTCGCCGCCCAGCGCCTTGACCAGCAGCTCATATTCATTTTCCGGGTCCACCAGAATGAACCGCGCGTTCGGCCAGCGCAAAAACTCCATTATAATTTCCATCTTCACGCTCATGGATTTGCCGCTGCCGGAGGTGGCAATCACCATCGCATTGCCGTTGATGAGCTTGGTGCGGTCGCCCACGATCAGGTTGCCGGTAATTGCGTTTCTGCCGTAGAAGATACCCTGCGGGGATTGTACTTCCTGCGCCACAAACGGCACCAGCGCCGTGACGCTGCGGGTCAGCATCATGTGGCTGCTTTCCACACGGCGCAGCCCATAGGGCATAGCTGTGTTAAAGCAGTTTTCCTGCTGAAAGCGCATCTCGGTAAAGCGGCAGTTGAAATTGGAAGCTGCCGATTGCAGTGCATCGGTTTCCTGCCGCAATTCGTCCGGCGTGTCGGCAAAGAACGCCACACTCAACAGCACCATAAATACCTGTTGGTCACCCTCACAGATGGCATTGCGGATCTCTGCTGTGTACTTTTCCTGCTGTTGGTTGCGCGGGGAGATGGTTGCCATAAAGTCGAGATTTTCTACGTTGCGCCGGTTTGCGCGGTACTTCTCGGAGTCAATCTTCATTTGAGAAGCCTCGATTTCCCGCATTGCATCCTCAGTTTCTACCGGTGTAATATCAATGCTGAGAACGATGTACGGCACCTGTTGGAGCAGCGTCGCCACAAAATTATCGCTCAGCTGCTGCGGATACTGCGCAATCGTCATCGCCTTGGCAAATCCGTCGTCTATTTCCGCGTGTTGGGTTGTAAAGCGCATCGCATCGGGTGCAATCGTGTTGCGGAAATCGTTGCCCAATTTTCCGTAGTCATCAAAGCTGAACTGAAAGCGCCCTTCCTCGCCGCGCCGAAAAAAGTTGTGCAGCACCTCCAATCGTTCGTTGTTTGTCATAGGTTTGATTGTACAGCCCAGATTGGAAAGCTCCGCCAGAAGGTTGCCATGCACCTGCCGCAGACGGCTGCGGGCATCGGTGACATTCTGTTTGTTGGTGGATAGAATCAGATACTTGTGCTGCACCACATTGCCCGCGTCTTGGACGCATTGTCGGATTCGGCGGTTGCGTTCTACGCGCCACTTATCCAAGCCGTCAAGGTTGCGGTGCAGCAAAACATTTTCGCGGAAGGACTTCTCGTCCATGCGCTGGCTGACAATGCAGATTTTCAGCCAGCAGTCAGAAGGCACACCCATATACACCTTGCCGAGCAGGTTAAGTATTTTTGCTTTATTGTCCTCATCGCTCATTGTAAAGTTGATGTCCGGCATGGACCACATCTGGCTGTACACATTGCCGCAGCGCCATGTCCCGTCCTCGTAAATTTGGTCGATGGGGATGCTCTGCTGCACACTGCGCGGCACCTTGCGGCTGCCGTAGGTTCTTTGGGTGGACGCATACTCACTTAAACGCAATCTTCTTCACCTTGCCTTTACTCTTATGTTTGGGGTGCAGTTCGGTTTTCCATACCCGCCAACCGCTGTACAGAATCGTGCTTTCCAACACGATGATAACAAACTTTTCAAACGGCAGCCCGTCATAGCTTAAAAATCCCGCGGCGGCAATGGGTGCCGCGGCAAGGATACACAGCCAGCTGGCGGTTTCCTGCCCCAACAGCGGTTTTGCCCATAAATAAATCAGCACCGCCAACCCAATGGCGATGCCGGAACAAAGTAACTGGCGCAGGGTCAGCCCCATAAAGATTTCCTCTTGGTAGCGCCGAATGTCTTTATTGATCGGTATCTGCATACTTTTACAACCCCATCATTTCGTGAATAATACGGTCAGAGCCTTTGATCAGCCCGACCAGCACAAGCATATTGAAGATAATTTCGGTCAGATAACTCCACACCATTGTGGTTGCCTCGCCGCCTGAAACTGTGGGCGTGCTGACAAAAGCGGCGTAGATGACACACGCCAGCACGATGACAGCACCCTCCAAGCAGACGCCGACATAGCTCTTAATAAAGGAAATGCCGACCGACTGTGTGCTTTCCCCGGCAAAGCTCGCCAGGGGCAAGGGAGCCAGCGCCGTGTACATATACAGGCGAAAGAACCGCCCGTACACGGTGAGAATCATCACGAACGACAGCACTGTGATGAACAGACTGCCCAGAATCGTGACGAGCCACAAAGGGATGCTGCTAAGAAGCCGACATTTTCAATGGCAGACTGCACCTCACCGGGCAGTGCGACCATCGCCTGTGAGATGCCGCCCATACCGGCAGCCATATCGGAAACAATGCCGTTGCAGACGGAAAAGATATTGAGCATGATGTCCATGCCGTAACCCACCAAGGTTTTGGCTGCCACAAAGCGAATAAGGTAATGCACAGCAGCCTCCGGGCGTTTGAGTTCATGGAAGTTGGCAGTGTTTTTGAACAGCGATATGGCAAAGAACAGCACGATCAGCGCATAGCCTATGCCGATCATCGCATTGTGCAGGCTTTGCATTACGCCCCATACTGCGCCACCCTTAAAAGTTTGGGGCTGGTAGTCACCAGCCCCCAAAGCTCTGTTAATTTGCCGTTCCAAGTGGAAAAGGCATTGTTCAGGTTTTCTACGATCCAGTTTTGATTCAAGGTTTCACCTTCTTTCGGATAAAAGAAATGACCGCCTTGCTGAAAAGCAAAACGGTCGCTGTGTTTTTTCCACCATCACACATTATGCGGTTGGGTGCAATGGGAAAATGCAGGGTTTAAAGTCTGCCACTCATTCCATCGGATTCTTCCTTGCCAATAAGGTACAAAAATGCAATAGCAGGAATTCGATAGATTTTAGGAGAAGTTTCATGGCGCGTCACGCCAAAGTCCTCCAGCTGCTTCGTGATGACAAAGGCATCTGTAATGCCAGCTTTAGGATCATTGCACAATTCTACAATGCCATCCGTCTGCGGTATATGCGAATTGTTTTTGTATTTGACTTCGCACAGAATTTTTTGCTGCGGGAGTTCAATTACGGCATCGACCTCTTTTTGATTTTCTTTTGCCTTTCGATAATAGCCAAGCTGTGCGCCTGTCCCTTGATAAAACGATACCAGATGCTTATATACAGTGGTTTCAATTAAAAGCCCCAACTCACGCTCATCGGACAGAACGTCGTCTACCATCAGAACCGCATTGCGAATGGCGGCATCCGCTATATAAATCTTAGGCCGCCCTTTCAGAACCGACTTGCTTCCGACAGCGATTGGATATGCCATATAAATCAAGTTGGATTTTACAAGGGCATCCACATAGGATTCAATGGTGTTCGGGGATATATTATCTAACTCTTTAGCCGCAGTCGTAGCACTAAAGATTTCTGTTGAATTCATGCACAAGTATAGGAATAGCTTTTCCATCAACAGTGGACTGCGAACTTTGAACAAGGTAAGCACATCGCGCTTTATTACCTTATCCACAACATCCTCACGCAGCATACGCTGCGCATAAAGATCATCATCGGACAGCGCCAGTTCCGGAAATCCGCCGATGGTAAGATAGCGGTTGAAATGCTTAACTAACGGTTCAAAGCGCGCCATCAAATCCGCGACCTCGGCATTTTCCATTTTAGGTATATCTGTGATTTTTAAGTGGTCCGGCAGTAACGGCATATCATCCAACTGCAAAAGCTGGCAGTATTCATAAAAGGAAAGCGTGGGAATTTTAATGACTGTCCAACGACCTGTTCCGCTATCGGTTGACGCATCCTCAATAATAGGGCTTGCCGAACCTGTGGCCGCCAGCCGAATGTCTTTACGACTGTCATAAATCACTTTCATCCAGAGTTCCCAATTTTCGGTGTACTGAATTTCGTCAAAGAAAACATAGCGCACACCCTCTACCGTACATGGAATCGTAAGCAGATAAAACCATATCAACTCCCGCCATTTTCAGTACGGGGTTATCAAAGGTTGCATAAAAGATATTTCGCGGATTCACACCGTTATCAATCAGGTGATTGATGATTTGATAAAGAATGGTCGTTTTACCTACGCGACGTGCGCCGGAAAGAACAGCAAAACGCCGAATCGTCTTATGCTGCATAATTCGCAGTGTTTCATGATAGGCAACACGATGCTGTGGTCGATCTTCTTCTTTCGCAGCGCTTGGATTTCTCCACCAAGGATTGTAATTTCGGAGGGCTTTAATTACCTGCTCATTTGTCACCAATGCCACACTCATCACCTCATTATACTGACTGAAAGTATTGGAATCTTGCTCAATATAATATAGCATTTTTCCGGGAAAATAATCAAGTATAATGAGCGTAGTGCTTCTTCTTACAGAATCATATCCAGAATATCCTTGGCAAAGTAGATGACAACGCCTCCGAAAAAGGTCATAAAGCCCTGCGCACGCTGCCCGGCATCGTGGCTTTTGAGGGCAAGACCGATCTGCACAATGCCGAAGCCCAGCAGAATGGCACCAATCGCCTTAATGGCGCTGAACACAAAATCACTCAGTGCATTGATGGTTGCCAGCGGGTCGTCCGCATACACAGGCAAAGCCATCACGATTACGGCGGCGGCAACCGTAGCAACCGTCAGGTAGCTGCGCTTGATTTTGCGCTGAGTTTCCGGTGCAGATACAGGTTTTTTGATTTTCATAATAGAGATTCCTCCCATTCTTGTAATTCATCATATAAATCTTCGGTAATTTCGGGGCAGGTCAGCTCCGCCACATAAGCGAGCGATACGGTGCCGGCCTGCGCCATATAATCCGGAGGCATCGTGTAGCCCTCCGGTGCGGGGATGGGGGTTGCAGCCCGATGCAGCAGCCCCCGCGGACTGCGGTAGTCGGGTGTGTATTTCAGGTTCGGGTGGTCAAAAAGGTTGTATTTCTTGTCCCTTACCGGTGCCTCGCCGCTGATCATTACAAGGCAGTCGCTGCGTTTCATGCGGCGCACCTCGTCCGGGGTCATCAGCTCGCGCCCCGTGACCTGATAGCTGTCGCTGGACGACCCGTGGCTGCCCTTGCCGATGCTCTGCCCTTGGTGCGGATGGTCTGTTTGCCCAGCAGCTTGGAAATGTACTCAAAGGTGCTGTAATCGTTGCCGCCAAGGTAAACAAGGCTGTCGCAGTTGCCGATGATCGTTTCCCAGTCGTCCTTGTATTTGCTTTTGATCTGGGAAATATTTTGCAGAATGATATCGCAGCTTATGTTGCGGCTGCGCGCAACGGCAAGAATCTTTACAAAGTTTTCCGGCGTTGCGACATTGGCGAACTCGTCCATCATCAGGCGTACATGAACCGGCAGTGTGCCGTGAAATTCCGGCGTGGAATCCGCAAGGCGAAACAGCTGGTCAAACAGTTGGGTGTACAGAATCGAAACCATAAAGTTAAAGGTATCGTCATTGTCGGGGATGACGCAGAAGATGGCGCGTTTCTCCACGCCCAACTTCGGCAGAAACATTTCATCGGTGGCAATCATCTCGGCAAACGCCGCCGATTGCAGCATATGCAGATTGGATACCGCCGTGACCATAATGCTGGACAGGGTTTTCGCGCTGCCGAGCTTGAACGAACGGTATTGCAGCACAGCCGGGTGATGCGGATCGCGCTGCTCCAGTTCACCGAACAGAATATCCATACGGTTTTCGTCATAGCTGTCCTCACTGACCTTGCATTCCAGAATCATATCCATCATCGTGTTGAGGTTGCGCTCATACAGCGGGGATTCGTACAGGATATACAAAATCAGCGATGCCAGAAACATAACAGCGCTCTTGTCCCAGAACTCGTTTTCGCCGCCGGAGGCTGCCGGGTTCTTTTTGGTGTTGAACACCAGCGCATAAGCCAGCTTCATAGCGTCCTCATCGGTTTTCAGGTACGCTACCGGATTGTAATGTCCGCGGAAATGCACAAAGTCAATGACCGTTACGGTGACGCCGTTTTCCTCCATAGCACCGCCGAGGGAATAGGTCAGCTCCCCCTTGGGGTCCAAAAAGAAGTAGGAGCCGCTGCATTGCAGGGCATTCGGCTTTACAAAGAAGCGGGTCTTACCGCTGCCGGAACCGCCGATCACAACAACGTGCAGATTCCGCTGGTGTTGGTAGGAATCATTGCTGAGGCGGATATTCTGGGAAAGAATGATTTCCTGCCACGGGTCCTTGCGGTTGCGGTAGCGTTCGTTCAATTCACTGGCATTGCCCCAATGGGCAGAGCCGTGTTCCTCGCCGGGGCGCGGTCCGCCTGATCGAGTAGATAGCAATACACCCCCAGCGGTACAGCACCAAGACCGCCAGCAGAAATTTCGGGGTGCTGCTGCACCAACGCAGGCTCAGCGGGTCGTTCAACAGCGCGGTAAGCCCTGCCGCCAAGGCGGACAGCCCGTGCGCCTGTTCGGTGATTTGCGCCAACCCTGCCGCCAGCCAGAGCAGCGGCAGCAGCAAGGCAGCCCAGAGCCAGAGGTTCTGCCGATCCTTATTCGGGCGCATGGCGGTCAGCGTTCCTCTGCGCGCTGCAAATCACTGCGCGGGCGCTGCAAGTCCAATTCCTTGCAGACGGTATCGCCAAACACCTTGGCCATCTCGCGCACCTCCTCCAACGCGCGGCGCTCCTCCCCGGCAGGATATGCGCCCGCAAGCCGTTCAGCCTGTCGGCGGCATCGGCGGGCGGTGAAATGCCGAGCCGACCACAAACTTCAACAGACACAGCCAACGCCATTTGGTGCAGGTATTCTTCATTACCGACCTCTGCATAGCACTGCGCTGCCGTGGCAAGAACAATATCCGCGGGCAGACGCGCAAGGACTTCTTCATCACTTGCACCACTTGGATAGAGAATAAGATTTTCGTCAGCAAGAAAACCGGTGGGTTGCTTATCATCAAACTGTACATCTACCGGTGACAAGGCGGACAATACAGGAATGGCTTTGCCAAGCTGGTCGCCCTGCAGCTCTACCGTCGGGCATGGCTTGTTGCCGTAGGTCGCGGAACGGTCATACACCTTGCCCACCGTAAAATAGCCGCCGGACCGCACCAACTGCGAAATGCCAACGGCACCCTTGCTGACCTGCGCCCAAATTGGTTCCATCCGTCAAAGGACATCACGCAGTCGCCTGCGGGCAGGCTTTCAACACCAGTGCGGCATTGCCGGAGGTGATCCCGCTGCCCAGCCTGCCGCGCCCCAGCAGGTAGGCGGTCAGATGCGTGCCGTCCTGCAAAACCTCCTGCAACGCCTGCTTTTGGTCGGCCAGCACGGCATCGCGGTCGTTCTTCTTTTTGGCTTTCCAATCCTCAATGTTCATACGCTCATACATTTAGCGTTCCTCCTTTCGGGTCGCATTGACCGCGCGTTCCGCACTGCGGGCTGCTGCCTTGCGCAGCTGTGCCGCCACCGTCTTGAACGAGGGGCGGGGGTCAATATCCTCCATCGTCTTCCCGCGCGTCAGCATCGGATCGGGCGTCTGGCGGCGGGTTTCTGCGTTTTTTCGGTCAGCCGAAATCTTCTTGGGTACGGTATATCCAAGCTGCTCATAAATGCGGTTGAGCTTGGATACATCTTCTGCCTTAAACATAATGTCGATTTTCTCGCCCTGTGCGCCCTTGTCCTTAATGGACGCAAACAGCACACCGTACTGTTTGGCATACGCCTTGAATTGAGCAAGATCCTTGGTCTGCAAGGGGATGATCTTCATCTCCTTGCCCTCGCGCAGTAGGCGGTCAAGACTTGTCTTGCCGCGCACCTTGGGGTTTTCCTTGGCGTAGGCAAGCGCAATCGCCAGCGAGTTCTTAAAGCCCAGCGCTGTCAGCTTGATAGCAACCTCAGAAAATTGCAGTGCTTCCCGCACCATCTGGTCAGCGGCTTCTCCGCCGTTGTTCATTTTCGTTCACCTCGCGTTCTTCTTTTTCAGCCTGCCGCACTTCCTGCCATTTCAGCAGCAAAGCGGCAGCATCGGTTTCAATGTCTGTGCAGGTGTTCAGCTCCCTGCGCACGGTTCGCATCCGGGCAGACAGTTCCTCCAGCCGCCTGTTGCGGACATCCGGCGTCAGGACTTCCTTGTGGTTATACAGGTATTTGCGTTTTTGGGTAAGCACCTCCAGTTCGTGGGTCAGCCTTGCCTTGTAGGTCCGCAGTTCCTCGGTGGATTCGATTTTCTGCTCCCACAGCAAATCGCATTGCCGCCGATAGCGGTTGAATTTGCTGAAATCCTCGCGCAGCAGATAGTAGCAGCGCCGTCCACTTCTGCCGCGGTAGTTTCTGCGCAGCAAGGCGCAGTAATGGTAGTAGCAAGCCATAATGCCGCCTACCTTTTTATACGGACGGTTCAGTCTGCTGCGGCAGCGCACGCGGCGCACGACCGGAAGTTCCGGTTCTTTCTGCCAGCTTTGCTGCACAGGCTGGTTTTCTGCCTGATATTCCTGCTGCATTTCTGGCGGAAGTTTTTTCAGTTGCGTGAAAAACGCTCTCAATTCCGCCTCGGAAAACTGCGGCGCAACACCGTCCAGCCGCACAAACCTTTTGCTGTCTTGGTGCCGAACTGCCATGTGCTTGACGCGGGGACCGTACTTGACCTCATAGCCCATCTTTTGCAGCTTGCCGACAAAATCGTCAAAGTCGGAGCTTTCGGCAAGCGCCATTTCCACATCGGCTTTGACCATACCGCGCAGTGTCGGCTTGCCCTCGCGGCGGTTGCGCCATTCGCCATACGAGATGCCGCGTCCGTCCGTTTCTATGACCGACAACTGATTTTGCCGGCACAGGTCGTCGGAAACCTTTCGTATGCCCTGATAGTAGGTTTTGAAATCGTTGCGGAACATTTTGCCGTCCATAAAGGAAACCGAATTGACCACAATATGGTTATGCAGATGCCCCTTGTCCAGATGGGTGGACACCGTACACTCAAACCGATCTGCCAGACAGCGTCTGGCTAATTCGCAGCCGATTTGATGCACTTGGTCCGGGCTGCTTCGCCGGGCTTAAAGCTCTGAATAATATGGTAGCCGACATTGCCGTGTCCGATGTCTTTATGCCAGCGGCGTTTGGTTGCCTCCATAATCAGGCAGGCATTTTGCGGGTCGCAGTTAAAGCCTGTGACATAGAGCTGGTGTTCCGTCTTGTCCTCGTTTTGGGTGTAGTGCATCAGCCGGTCGAGCGCATCCCCGCGAAAGATCTCGGTCTTTTTCGGTTGGCAGCATAGTCCAGGCAGTCTTTCAGGCGCTTGCGCACCGGCAGGATTTTTGTTGTCGCCATTATAACTGCTCCTTCATAAGCAGCCAGATTCGAGTCATGATCTGCTGCGCTTCCTGCAGATAAGCATCCTCCGCCTTGCCGTTGAAGTTGGCTATGCGCGCTAACTGGTTCAGGTTGTTGCCGACCGCCGCCACCTGCCTTGCCAGCGCCTTGCAGCTGTCCGGTGTGCGGGGGTGAATCTCGCGGCCGTTGATAAGTGAAACCAAGAAAGGATTCATCTTCAGACCTGCCAGTTCACTTTTTCTTTTCAGCGTGGCATATTCCTGCTCCGTCAACCGAAGCAGGAAGGATTTGTTTCTTGTTTGCATTTCGCTGCTCTCCTTTGGATTATTGCAAGCGCGAGGGGGTCTTAGGGGTGGCAGCCCCTAACAAGGGGTCGGAATGATAGCAAGCTATCATTTTGACGTGCTTGCCACGCGTTGCTAACGCAATGCCGTTCCGAGCTTTCTGAAACAAACCAAGGTCGCTCCCACCCTTTGCGGGCGCAGATTTCATCAATTATCGTGCCCATGTGGTAGGCGGGCACTTTCAGATTCAGGGCGTACTCGGTTGCAATGACATTGACCTTGTACCGCATCAGCCGCCTGAAAAAGGAAATCAGATGCCGTTCCTGACCACTGATCTGGCTCATACGGCAGATATAAATTCTCTCGATATGTCCTGCCTTTGCCTCGCGCATCATCCTGCGGTAAGCAGGGCGGCGCAGCCAGCCGTGGTGAATGTCATATCCCCAGCCAACCACTTCGGCACCATCACGCTGTGCCTGCAGCATCAAAACATTCAGGGTGTTTTTCGTTTCTATGTAGTTGCCGGGGACGCGCGCATACAACCATGCGCGCTGGGGTTCCTTTGATGTTTTCATGGATTTTTGTTTCCTCTATTCTGTTTCGTTTTTTTGGCAATTACAAGCAATCTGCCGTTATCGGTAATGTTGTCGCAGGTGGAAAGCGTGAGCAGCTTGTCGCCGTACTTAGCTGAAATGCCTGTATCGTACAGCGCCCGCGCTTGGCAGGCCGACACATAATCGGCAAATTCTTCCGGGGTTGCTGCGTCCACAAACCGATAGAACGGGAACGCATCGGCGGTATCTGCCTGCACGGTCGTGTGGATCACGGCAAAAATTTCATAGGCACAGCTGCCCAGCGCGGTATCGAACCAGACGGTTTTGTGTGATTGCCAGAAATCCTTGCTGCGGTACTTGGCAAGATCTGCGAACATCGAGCCGTCCTTCATGTTGTGGCCGTAGAGGATCAGGTTATCGGACGGGGCAAGCGCATCGCAGTCTGCCTGCATAAAGGGGCAGCCGTAGTCGGTGTAGTTCTTTTCAAAGTCGTGCTTCAGGTAATAGGTGGGGTCTGTCGGTGTCTGCATCACGGGATAGTCAATGTTGGTGTCCTCGATAAGAATCCAGCCGACCATATCTGTGTTTTCCCAATATAAGTTTTGGTATGATGCCTGTTTCTCTGGTTCCGAAGCCGTTTCCTGTTGTGTGTCCTGTTTCCTTACGGCGGCAAGGTCGCTGTAAGGTGCGCCTGTTGTTTAGACTGTGCGGCATACATCAACAGGAATGCGATGCTCGTGAGAGCTGCAATACCGAACAGCCCAATAAAAAGCGAATATAGAAAGTTCTTCATCGTCTGCTCAACGCTCCCCATATGAAAATAAGCTCAGCTGTTCTCCCTCCAGACAGAACCGTAAATCTAAATCGTGCAGCGTATAACTGCGGTTGAACCGTTCTGTTGCCTTATTGGGGGCATCCTGCAATTCCAGCAGCAGCTGCCACAAATCGGGGTGGGCGTTGTACAGGTGCCGAAGTTCCCGCATGGACGCATTGGGGCAAAACCAGCAGCCGCCACGCCTGTGAACGCATATAGCGGGGACAGCAGCCCCTCGGCTTGGCACATTGCCTGCGCGTCTTTTTCGGTCAGGTTGTACTTTGCCAGCAGAGAGGTTTGGTTTGCCTTTAGTCGTGCCAGTCGTATCGGTTCATCGGCGGCAATCCCCAGATAGTAAACCGTGTCTTGCGGCAGCGTTTTCTGGTAGGTGCGTATGGGTGGCAGTTTGCAGTCCCTTTGTATACTGCAGCGTCCGGTCAGCGGAAAGGACGCCAGCTTTCCCTCGGCATTACCGCGGCTTACGATGTGGTAAAAGCAGTCCAAATATGTCTTTTGCCCGCGCAGGACCCTTGTGGGAATGCCGCGCTTTTCAAAATACGGGATTGCTGTTTCATAGATGAACCGCTTATGCTCCGGCAGTTCTCCCGATACGGTATCGCTGAACATCACCTCGGAATAAACCAGTTCATCCAGCGGTTCGCCGTGCTGCAAGGCAAGCAGCGCCGTGGCGATGCTGTCTTTGCCAAAGCTGCAAGTCAGAATATGCTTCATTCGATTTCCTCATAAAAAACGGGTGGTCCTCGCGGGTCACCCATAGTGGTTGGATGGTTCATTTTTGTGTTCCTTATTCGGTTTCATCGTCGTCCTTTTGGGCAACGGCTTTGCAGTGGACACACTTGAAAATCAATGCCGCCAACCCTGCCAAGGAAAGACCTGCCAGCGCCAGAAGCAGTCCCAGCGGGAAAGTATCGCCTGTCTGGGGAATCAGCGGTGTGGGGGTCGGGGTAGTCGGCGGTGTCGGTTGCACGGGCTGTTCGGGGATGGGGGCATCCTTCATAACCACGCGCTGTACCTCGCCGGTGGGAAGCACGGTAAAGGGAATATCCTCTGCAATTTCGTACCGTTGGGGGCGGTGATTTCGGTCAGGGTGTACTCACCGGCAGGGAGCTTTTCGATATAGTGCGGCTTGTCGGTAGAGGTCCAATGTTCCACTACCTTGCCGTCCTTGTTGGTGATAATCAGCTCGGCACCCGGCAGCTCTTTGTTTGTGGTGATGTCCACCTTGGAAATCTCCACCTTGATGACATCATCCAGCATCTCAAACCGCTGCACCTCGCCGGTGGGCAGCACCGTAAACGGTACGCTTTCGGCAAAGGCATATCCATCCGGGGCTTTCACCTCGGTCAGCGTGTAGTCACCGGCGGGGAGCTTTTCGATATAGTGCGGCTTGTCGGTGGATGTCCAATGTTCCACTACCGTGCCGCCCTTGTCGGTAAGGGTCAGCTCAGCACCGGGCAGTTCTTCCATTGTGGTCAGGTCCTTCTTGGAGATTTCTACCTTAATGACATCGTCCAACATCTCGAACTGCTGCACCTCACCGGTGGGCAACGCGGTAAACGGTACGCTTTCGGCAAAGGCATAGCCGTCCGGGGCTTTCACTTCGGTCAGCGTATAGTCACCGGCAGGGAGTTTTTCGATATAGTGCGGCTTGTCGGAAGATACCCAGCGGTCAATTTCCTTGCCGTCCTTGTCGGTAATGGTCAGTTCCGCGCCGGGCAATTCCTCCATTGTGGTCAGATCCTTCTTGGAGAATTCTGCTTGATGGTGTCATCGCGCATAATCACGGTTGCATCGTCCAGCAGTTTCCAATCATCCCACGTCCAGAACAGCAAGGACTTCTTGGTCAAATAGTAGGCCTCGGCTTCCTGCAGGTTGCTGCCGTCCTCGTCCACCTTTTGCAGCAGGCGG